>QFCE01001913.1_pt1:487500-579675 | contig 579675 bp, 500 predicted proteins | sample 5346091 | NCBI WGS metagenome assembly QFCE01 (sample SAMN09062252, study PRJNA434731) | Human gut metagenome, whole genome shotgun sequencing project. | isolation source: stool timepoint A chromium assembly | host: Homo sapiens | collected 2015 | reverse complement strand
TGCAGGTGCTGCCGGATGGCTATGAGGTCTCTACGGATGCGGATGGGAACCTGATCGTTACGGTGGGCGGTAAGGAATACAACATCGGCAGCGAAAAGTCCCAAAAGCAGATGGGTACGGTGGTGCCGGGTATCACCAGCCTGCATTTCCGTTCCGGTCCCGGCATGGATCAGGAGATTATCGGATATCTGCATTCCGGTGATACGGTGGAGATTGTCGAAAAATGCGGTGACTGGTATAAGGTGAACTTCAACGGCAAAACCGGGTATGCACATGGAAAGTACCTGAATGTCACGGATTCCGCAAAAGACAGCAGCATGTTCAGTGAAGATGCTCTGAAGCTGTTTCTGGATCTGATGCAGGGCGGAATGTCATCCGAGGATGAGAAGGAATCCAGTGCAGCTTTGACTCCGGAAGGTAATATGACGCTGGTGGACGATATCGGTGAGGAAGAAGATAAATCCAGCCAGCAGTTCATCACGCTGGTGACAAAGGCGGGCAACACCTTCTATCTGATTATCGACCGCGATAAAGACGGCAACCAGAATGTGCATTTCCTGAATATGGTGGATGAGGCCGATCTGCTTGCTCTGATGGATGAAGAGGAAGCTGCCAAGTATCAGGAGAAGGAACCGGAAGTCACGGAACCTGCGGAAACCGAAAAGCCGCAGGAGACGGAGCCTGCACCGGAAGAGCAGAAAACAGAGAGCGAGCAGAAGAAAGCGTCTCCGCTTCCGATGATTATGCTGCTTCTGTTTGTGATTGGTGCAGCCGGTGTCGGCGGTTATCTCTATATCAAGATGAAGGGCGTAAAGCCTGCATCCAAGAAAAATCAACCGGACCCTGATGCGGATTATCACGATGAGGATGAAGACGCGCTCCAGCTGCCGGAGGATGACGGTGACGAGGACGAAGAAGTGGATGTAAACGAGGATTACGAAGCGGAATCGGATGATGAACCTGTCTAATTAAGACTGTGTTGACCTGAGGGGCGGCTGAGAAGCCGTCCCTTTTACATAGCTAAATGGTTTGTGAATGGAGTATTTTGAGCCATGAAGCTATGGAAACTGTAGGTGATATCTGATAAAATAGAGAGTAAGAACAGTGATACAAATCGGAAGTTGTAGCATCAAAGTGAATTATCGCAAAAGACGTGGAGTAGATGGATAACTTGGAGAAGAAGCTCGAGAAAAAAGAAGACGCGATGATGGAGGGTGTCAATGAGATTCCTCGTGATTTCGAAGCGTATATTATGACAACGAGGAAAGAACTGACGATGTGGAAACGTTTCTACAAGCAGCTGGTCGGAATGGCACAGGTTTTTCAGGACTGTCCGAATGGGATTGTCGATGTAGATGCGAAGGATATGTTCCGCTTCTTTTTGAACAAAGCAGAGCGTTTACAGGCTGACACACAGATTCTTCGCGAATATACGTTACAGCTCCGTGATATGTATCAATCAAGGATTGACGTGCGACAGAATAAGGTGGTATATTTCAAAAAGAAAAAATGGTTATAGAATTTTACGTAAGATAAAGCAGAATGGAAGAGTTAAGAGTGATGGAATTTGATATTGAAAAGTGTCAGTATTTTGATGATATGCCAACCCCTTTTTGCGCAATTGAAGTAATAGATAATGAGCAACCAGAATGGAGAGGTACGAGAATTTATCGCTGAAGATTTTCTGGGTAAGATTGACCAGCATCCGTGGCTTGCGCCGGAGAGTGCGGCGGCTCACAAAGCGGCATATGAAGAGGCAATGCAAAGACCGATGACGGGATTTGTTGATTTTCTGGGATGCTTTGAAGGGGAAGAGTTCTATTTCTATCGTTCGTATTATACGAGCGTGGCAGATGCATCTGGCAAGATTTATCGCATCGTCGGACGTGCGGATAAGATTGATGAAGATGTGAAAAAGGTGCAGCATCTGCAGCGAAGCGCAGAGCGTGATTCGCTGACGGGGTTACTGAATTATGCAAGTTTGGTAAAATACTTGGAAAACAACATGGCACTCTTTAAGTGTGGTGCGCTGCTAATCATTGATATTGACCACTTCAAATCAGTGAATGATCGGTTTGGTCATATGCTGGGCAACAAGATGCTCAAAGCGGTTTCGGATGTATTTACAGAGATGTTCAGGCAGAGTGATGTGATTGCAAGATTTGGAGGGGACGAATTTGTAATCTTTATGCCAAATATTACTGATGCGGCGTTGGTACAGAAAAAAGGAGCACAACTACTAGCGGCAATTCACCAAATTCAGGTATCAGAAGGTGAATATCTAAGTGTGAGTATCGGTGGCGCGAGTATATCTGATGAGTCCATATCAGCTTCGCAGATGCTAAAAACAGCGGATAAGGCGCTTTATCGGGCGAAAGATGCGGGTGGAAATAGAATCGAACTTGCTGTTGAATCTGAATGACGGGAAGAGAAAGTTAGAATGGGAGAATACAAGATGATTCGCGTTGCAATTGTGGAAGACGAAGCTTCTTATATGAAACAATTCTAGGAATATCTGGCACAGTATGCCAAAGAATCTGGAGAAGAATTTGATATCGTGACATTTACAGATGGAGACGAGATTGCCGGTGGATACAAGTCGGTATATGACATCATCCTGATGGATGTGCAGATGCGGTTCATGGACGGCATGAGTGCGGCGGAGGAGATTCGAAAGGTGGATCCGGAGGTAGTCATTATCTTTATTACCAACATGTCGCAGTATGCGATTCGTGGTTATGCCGTGGATGCACTCGATTATGTATTAAAACCAGTCAGTTATTTTGCGTTCAGTCAGAGACTGGACCGAGCAATCGCCCGTATGAAAAAGCGTGTAGACCGATTTATCGTCGTTCCGGTCAAGGGCGGTTTGCAGAAAATCAATGTTAATCGTATTTACTATGTGGAAAGTCAGGGGCATAATCTTATCTTTCACACATCGGAGGGAGATCTCGTATCATCTGGGACGATGAAGGAGACGGAGGAAGAACTCAAGGGTGTCCATTTTTGCATTGACAGCAAGGGGATGTTGATTAACCTGGAACATGTGGATGGCATCCGCGAGGGCAGTGCAGTGGTAAACGGTGAACTGCTTACAATCAGCCGTTCGCGAAAGAATAGTTTTATGGAAAATCTGGCAAATTATATGAGTGAGGTGATGAAGTAATGGAAGTTCTCGTGCGTGATATTCCACGACTTTACACTGTAATTGCCGAGTGGAGCGCCTGCTTTATGACGATTTGTCTTGTGAGAAAGCGCATCCAGGGGGCGAAGTTATATTTTTCGGCAACAGTCATGCTCTTTGTTCAAATATTTTTCATGGTTGTGACGAAGCCGTTGGAGGCTATGGGAGATAACGCTACCGTTGCCGTACACATTAACCGTCTACGCGAAAAAATAGAAAAAGACCCGGCAAGACCTCACTATATTGAAACGGTATGGGGTGCGGGATATCGTTTCAGGGGGTGATCCTATGTGGGTTGTATTTGCGTTTGGTTCGGCTCTGTTTGCAGGGCTGACCGCCATTCTCGCAAAGTGCGGAATCAAAAAAACAGATTCTACCGTGGCAACGGCCATTCGCACGATTATCGTATTGCTGTTTTCGTGGATCATGGTATTTATGGTTGGCTCGCAAGGTACGATCACGGACATCCCTGCGAAAACGCTTCTGTTTCTGATTCTCTCCGGAATCGCCACGGGTGCGTCATGGCTTTGTTATTTCAAAGCGCTGCAGGTAGGAGATATTAACAAGGTTGTACCTATTGACAAATCCAGTACGGTTTTGACCATTCTGCTGGCGTTTATTTTCCTGCATGAGAGCATCAGCATATACAGCGGGATCGCTGTTGTCCTAATTGCTGTCGGCACTTTCTTGATGATCGAGAAAAAAGACGTACAAAAGAATGATACGAAAGGGAAAGGCTGGCTGTTATATGCAGTTGGTTCTGCGGTTTTTGCCAGTTTAACTTCTATCCTCGGAAAAATCGGTATATCCGGTGTGGAATCCAACCTGGGTACGGCGATCCGCACCGGCGTTGTGCTTGTGATGGCGTGGATGATGGTATTTGTTACCGGCAAGCAGAAAGAGATTACAGACATTCCGAAAAAGGAACTCGGTTTTATCTGTCTGTCGGGATTGGCAACCGGCGGATCATGGCTGTGCTATTATAAAGCATTGCAGGATGGTCTGGCCAGCGTCGTAGTGCCGATTGACAAATTGAGTATTCTTGTGACAATCGTGTTCTCCCATATTGTGTTCAAGGAAAGATTGTCAAAGAAATCGGCCATCGGCCTTGCGGCAATTATTGTAGGAACAATCGTTATGCTGCTTCCTACTCTGCTTGGATAAATTTTTACATACAGCTTTTAAAAGAGGCTGCGCACTAGTTGCTTAGTGCGACAGCCCCCATGATTTTTTTGATATGGCCCGAAATCACGCGGAATTTTCCCGTTGGTTACTTGTTTTTGCAGTGGTTTTGCATTATAATAACAGCAGTAAGTCCAAATGGAATGGACTTGATCATAAGGGCAGCGCCGCACAATTCTCGCCTTACGGCGTAAACACCGCCCGGCGGCTGCGGCACGGCATCTGCGCTGCAAAAACCACGGTACAGGAATAGGTATAGTGGGTTTTCTGTACCTTTTTGCCCCTGACACCCCCCAAAAAAGGATGCAAATGCTGCTGTTGAACGAAAATGTCGCAAATTTTTTACTACAATGCACATTGATTTTGCCTTTATGGTATTAAAGTGTAGTAAACTATATATTGTGTATGCTGCATCGTTCTGTACAGTGTATCACGCTATATATTGTACATGTTGCGTCGTTCTGTACAGTGTATCACGTTTTATCGGGGCTTGGCCCTGTTTATGTTTATTTATAGATATTCCCGCAAAAAAGAGAAAGGATTGATGAATTGAATGGGAACTATGCTTAGTAAATTTGTACGGTTGCAAACCGCCCTGTTGATGCTGGCGCTGCTGTTCACGGTGCTGGTTCCTGTCCCCGCGTATGCAGCGGGGGAGGGGGGGTGCTGAGGGAACAGCCAACTCTGTGGCCATCAGCGACCCCGACACGTTTAACGCGTGGGAGTATACGCAGGGCTATAACAACTCCACCACAGGTCGTATTTGGGCCGACAAAACGGTGGAGGAAAACAAAATCACCTTCAGCGGTGACCTGACAGGCCAGGCCCCCATCGCGGTGCCCACAGACAAAGGCGCCGATTTCCTGGTCGCGCTGTCGGCACTGTCCTCCTATGCGTCTACCACCACCACCGATACACAACCCCTGGACATTGTCATGGTGCTGGATGCCTCCGGTAGTATGGATGATGCTATGGGAAACAACGACAGCACCAAACGCATGGATGCTTTGCACGCTGCGGTGAATAACTTTATTGACAAGGCTGCGGAAAAGAACGCGCAAATCACCGATGCTAATAAAAAAATCCGGCTTTCCATCGTGAAATTCTCCGGAAAAGAAAACACGGCTACGGGTAACGATACTTACCGTGATGGCGGGTATACGTATAACTACTCGCAGATTGTGCAAGAATTTACTGCCTGCGACAGTAGCAATGCTAGTGGACTCAAATCCAAGGTCAATGCCGTAACCCCTTACGGTGCCACCCGCGCGGACAATGGCATGAAGCGTGCCAAAGCCGCGTTGACATCTGCGCGCACCAATGCAAAAAAGGTCGTCATCTTCTTTACGGATGGTACGCCTACCTCGGGTAGTGAGTTTGAGTCGTCGGTAGCTTCCGATGCTGTCAAAACGGCGAAAGAAATCAAGGATGCAGGTGCCGAGATCTACACCGTTGGTATTTTCAGCGGTGCTAACCCGAACGCCTTAGTTGACAGTAACAGAACGTCAAGTGAAAACAAGTTCATGCAGGCAGTCTCCAGCAACTATCCCGAGGCCACTTATTCTTATACAAGTTATGGATTGTTCGGTGGTTCCTACAACTGGAACTTCGGCACCAAGGCCGCCAGCGCAGATTACTATCTGGCAGCTTCCAGCGCGGCTGGGTTGAACAATGTCTTTGAGAGCATCTTTACATCCGTATCTACCCTATTGCCAGGCCCCACGGATGTTACGGGTAACCCCCAGCAAGACGGTTATGTGACTTTCGATGATACCCTGGGCGATTATATGGAAGTCAAAAGTTTTGAGGCTGTTGCCTTTGCCAAACATGTCTTTAAGCAACCGACAAAAATCACTTCCGGCAATGTAGATACCTATACCTTTACGGGCAAGCATGACGACACGGTCAGCGGCGCCTACCCCGATACAGGCCATTTAAGCCAAATCATTATCACCGTCACCCACGGCAGCGACGGTAACGGCGACCGTGTGCAGGTTAAGATTCCTGCCAGTATGCTGCCCCTGCGGTATTATAAGATCACAAACACCGATAACACCCCCAAGCTGGAAGTCAACAACGTCCAGCCCATCAGTGTCATCTACTCTGTCGGCCTTAAAACGGAAGCGCGCGACCAGATTGAGTCCGGCAGCTTTACCGACTCCGACCTTGCCGCCTACGTTGCGCAAAACGCCAAAGACGGCAAAATCGACTTCTACTCCAACAAATTTGACAGCAGCAAAACAACGGCAGACAAGCAAAAAACCATCGGCCTGACCACTGCCACCTTTACCCCGGCAAGAAGCAACAGCTTCTACTATCACACCGAGGACACCCTGCTGTACACCAAAACAGCTGAAGGCGAATATAAGGAGGCCACAGAGGTAAAGCCGGGACAGACCTATTACTATCAGCTGAACTTCTTGCAGCTTGTTCCCCCTGCGCATACTGAAACGCGTTCCGAGACCGACTATGTGCCCGTTAGCATTGCAACTCAGGACGAAATCGATGCGTGCACTAAACAAGAAGATGGCAAGTGGTACATCAATGCGGGCACCAAAAAAGGCAGCTTGCCCTCCGCCATTGATAACCAGCTGGGCGGTAAGCAATCAAATGAAACCGGCACCGCGGATCGCCGCATTGACTTCCAGTGGAATCTTGACGCAAACAAGGGTGTGCTGTACCTTGGCAACAACGGTAAGCTGACCATGAACGCCAAAGGCGGCCTGAAGGTTACCAAGAATGTTGAATCCGCCAACGGTCTGAACCCGAACACCGACACCGAATTTACGATGAAGTTTACGTTGCAGGGCGAGACCTTGGATCCCAATGCCGAGTACGAGTATACCGTTACCGACACTGAGGGAACTAATACCATCAAGAGCGGCGATACTTTCAAGCTGAAAGACGGCCAGACTGCCGAGATTGTGGGTCTGCCCGCGGGCAGCACCTATACCATCACGGAAGACAATCCGCCTGCCGGCTATACCCAAAAGATTGAGAACGGCACGGGCACAGTCACGGCAGGTACAGCCCAGGCAGTTACGGTGACAAACACCTATGAGCCCGCTCCGTTTGTGGCAGACCCGAAGGAAACCAATTACCCGTTCGATGGCGAAAAGATTTTGCAGGGCCGCCCTTGGAAGACAGACGATCGCTTTACCTTCCGGCTGGAAGCCACCAATGGCGCACCGCTGCCTGAAGAGGCTGGTAACAACAGCTATATTGAGCGCGAAGTGACGAAATCCAATGGCGCCGACGGTACAAGTGTTCCCTTTAACTTCGGAAAAGTTACCTTCACCAAACCCGGCACGTATGTGTACGACATCACCGAGGTTGTCCCCGTCGACGACAAGGATAAGATTGCAGGTGTTTCGTATGACAGCTCCTTCTACCGTGTGACGGTTACCATCACGGACGACGGCAGCGGCCAGCTGAAAATGGATCCCGCTGATATTCAGCATATATTCGGTGATGACACAGCCACAGATGCGCAGAATGTCACGTTTACCAACACCTTTGAGAATGACACCGAGACGCTCAATATTGAGGCTAGGAAAGTCTACAAGGATGCGCAAGAGCATTCGATGGATTTGACCAACGGTCAGTTCCACTTCAAACTCGAAGCTGCAAAGGTAGACGAAAACAACGTACTGCTGACCGGCAACACCAGCATCCCCATGCCTAGCAACGCGGCAAACACCGTCAACAATGCGGCTGGTGAGATTACCTTTGGTGATATTACCTACACGCTGGATAAAGACCACGGTATGACCTACTATTACCAGCTTACCGAAGAGAAGGGTAATACGGCTAATATTACTTACAGCCAAGAACAGTATCTGATTAAAGCCGTGGTTTCTGCCAAGGGTACGGAAGCGGAGCCCCTGACCGTCACGACCACCTACTATAAGAGGAATGGCAATCAGTGGGACGCAGTAAACGCCCAAAATGTAACTTTCACCAACATCTTTAAAGGTGAAACTACGGCCACGCTGGGTGTAAGCAAGAGCATTTCCGGCCGTGAATGGACGGGTGACGACCAATTCACCTTTACCCTTACGGCGAAAGACAATGCCCCGATGCCCACTGACAACGTCGCAACCGTAACGGCAACCCAAAACAACCAGGCCCCCGATTTCGGTACAATCACCTACACAAAGGCGGGTACTTACACCTACACCATCCACGAGACGAGTACCCCCGCCAATGGTATGACCAATGCCGCGGATGTCACCGCCACCGTCAAGGTTGCGCTGAATGCCGAAAGCAATCAGCTGGAAGCCACGGTTGGTTACAGCAATGCCGAAAACGAAAAAGCCAAGTTTGTAAACACCTACAACGCAAAACCGTACACGGTTGAAGCCAGAAAACTGTTCCAAGTCGAAAAAGAGCTGAATGGCCGCGATTGGAACGATACGGATACCTTCTATTTCACCCTGGCAGGTGAGGGCAATGTCCCCATGCCGGTCGAAACCACCGCTTCTGTCAACCGCTCGAATACAACCGCCGCCATCGGCAGTAATGAACAGTTGGTATTCAACGCCGTAGGTACGTATACTTACTACATCTCTGAGACTAAAGGCACGATTCCGGGCATCACCTACGACCCCACCGTTTATAAGGTCGTGGTTAATGTCACGGACAACGGCAACGGCCAATTAGGCGGCGAAACCCGTTATTATAAGAGCATCGACGCGAACAGTTACTCTGCTGATGCCGAACAAGACAACGTCGCAAAATTTGTCAACACCTATGCCGCCAACAGTGTTGCGGTAACTTTGAACGCCACCAAGGAACTGAATGTCCAAGTCGGCACACGCACACTGAACGAGAACGAATTCTCGTTTGAATTGCTCGATAAGACAAACGGCACGGTTTCTGATACCGCCCAGAACGACGCAAACGGCAACGTTACGTTTACTCTGAACTTCGAGAAAGCCGTAGGCGAAAAGACCTATGTCATCCGTGAGGTGCAAGGCAACCTCGGCGGCATCAAGTACGATACCCGTGAATACGAGGTCACCTTCGAAGTCAAAGATAACGGCGAAGGCCAACTTGTGGCAACCACCCCCGTTTATAAGCTGGACGGCGAAACCGTTGGCGGTGCACAGTTTGTAAACACCTACACGGCAACGGCGGGCGATGACGTCACGTTTACCCCCGATGCCACCAAGGAATTAACCGGCCGCGCTCTGAAGGAGGGCGAGTTCCACTTCATTGTGACCGATGAGAACGGCGTGGAAGTTTCCACCGGCACGAACAAGGCAGACGGCACGGTTAAATTCTCCCCCATTGGTTTCAACCAAACCATGACAACCTATGCCGCACTGTTTGCCGAGCTGCCTGTTGAGACTGAGCAGCCCGCCGAGACCGAGCAGCCCACTGTGACCGAGCAGCCCGCCGAGACCGAGCAGCCCGCTGAGACCGAGCAGCCCACTGTGACCGAGCAGCCCGCCGAGACCGAGCAGCCCGCTGAGAACGAGCAGCCCGCTGAGACCGAGCAGCCCGCCGAGACCGAGCAGCCCGCCGAGACCGAGCAGCCCACCGAGACCGAGCAGCCCACCGAGAACGAGCAGCCCACTGTGAACGAGCAGCCCACTGTGAACGAGCAGCCCACTGTGAACGAGCAGCCCGCTATGTTTGCGCCGACTTCCGATGACAGCATCGATGCGGAAGTCGCGCCGACCGAAGAGATGCAAGCCCTGCTGACGCATTGGTATACCATCAGCGAGGTTAAGCCTGTCGATGCCAACGGCGGCATTACCTATGACCCCACAGTTTATACTGTGTGCGTAAAATTGCAGGACGAGAACAGTGACGGCAACCTGACCATCGCGAGCACCACCTATTACAAGGCCGACGGGAAAACCCCGCTGGCAGATGGCGAAAAGCCGACTTTCCACAACAGCTATGCCGCAGCGGATTCCGACGCAGTAACCATTACCCTGCAAAAGAACCTGACGGGTCGCCCCCTGAACGCGGGCGAGTTTACCTTTAAGCTGTCCTGCCCGCAGGACACAGCACACGATAACATGACCGCCACCAACGATGCCGACGGCAAAGTGACCTTTGTGCTGACCTATCAGGATCTTGACCCCGACCACAGCGACGCCGCCCCCACCACCTACACCTACACGGTATCGGAGGTTAAGGGCAACGCCGAGGGTGTAACCTACGACGAGAGCACGTACACCTTTGCGGTAGATGTGCAGGATAACGGCACCGGCAAGATGCAGGCAACCGTAAACGCGCCTGAAAACATGACCTTTACGAATACCTACACGCCGAAGCCCACCCCGACACCTGAACCCCCCGCAACGCCGACCCCCACGCCCACGGCTACCCCCACGCCTGCGCCTACCGCTGCCCCGACACCCGCTGCCACGGCAACGCCTGCCCCGGTAACGCATATTCCGCAGACGTCGGACAGCTTCCCCCTGATTCCGCTGATTATCATTTTGATCCTCAGCGGAGTCGGCGCGGCTTACCTGCTGGTTAAAGGCAAAAAAAGCAGCAAAAAGTAATTCCCGCATAGTTTCCTAAATAACAGACCCCCTGCCATACCGTATGCAACAGCGGTGTGCGCAGGGGGTCTGCTTTTTTGTGCATTCGGCGCGAATTGAAGCGTTGCACAAAACGTGACGAAATGTACTAGGGGTTTCCTTTTTGTTTTCCTCAAAAATCCATTTACTTTTTTTCTGAAATTGCATATAATAATTATAGAAAACTTGAGATTTCAAGAAAACATTCTTTTCTTGAACCGCAAATAAGGAAGGGTGATTATATGAACTTAGCAAAAATTTCTGCCAACGGACAAATTACAGTACCTGTTGAAATCAGAAAAATATTAGGATTAAAGCCAGGCGATAAGATTTTATTCTTCCAAAAACCAAACGGAGACATTGTCATCAACAATGCCTCTGCACAGGCTATCTACAAAACACAAGCCGCATTTCAAGGTGTTGCAGAGGCTATGGGCGTATATAATGACGAAGATGTACAGGCACTTGTAAATGAAGTTCGATATGGAAAGGAAAATGAATGAGAATACTTGTAGATACCAATATTTTAATCTCAGCAATTCTTTTTCCAAAATCGTTAGTAGCAAAGGCACTTCTGTATATTACTGATAATCATAGTATTGTTTTCTGTGACCAGAATATCAGTGAATTGAGAGAAGTATTAAGACGAAAAAAGCCAGACAAATTACCGGATGCGGAAGTATTACTTGCCGAATTGTCTTATGAGCTGATTCCTGCGTCATATCATGCTGAAAAGTTGATACGCGATGCAAAAGATCAGCCTATATTAAATGCAGCAATTATTGCCGATGCGCTTGAAGAAAAGCCTGGCTGCTTCGATCAATTAAGGAGGCAGCGGAATGAAATTAGCAAAATACAATTATTATGCGCCGACGATCACAATTGCTCCGCTGACATCGAAAATTGAGAAGAAGCGAAAGCAGCCAAGGCTGAGCGAAAGGAAGTGCGACTCCGAAAAGGCAAGCAGTGGCTGCTCACCGGAAAAGAACATTGCGCTGTAAACTTGAAATTGCTCGTTGGTTTTTAATACTGAGATTTCATTAAATTGCATTTTATTGAGATTTCTTGATTCCCATAATTTCAGATTATCTTGATTTTCTGAAATTTCTGTGGTAAAATTTCTACAGTAATTTCATTTCCCTGCATTTCAGGAAAGAAAGGAGCATCTATGAGTAATCGAGCTGGTACACTTGTCAGCAATCTGTCTGGCGACATGGCGTATCAATCTTTTCGTCCGTCACCTCTTCCTCCCAACCCTCCTATTGAGCTAAGTAGTGAATTGGTCACTAAACTTATTGATGCCAACAAAAAGCTGGCTACATTAGATGGCCTTTCTTCACGCATTCCGAATATGGATCTTTTTGTGTCCATGTATGTTCGGAAAGAAGCTCTTCTCTCCTCCCAAATCGAAGGTACGCAATGCACATTGGACGATATCCTGAATCCACTAATGGAGGAGAATACGAATTTGAATGTTTCTGATGTTGTCAATTACATCAAGGCAACAGAATTCGCACTGAACCGTCTCTATACCCTCCCACTGTGCAATAGACTCATCAAAGAAACTCACGCTGTCCTCATGGAAGGAGTACGGGGGAAGGAAAAAAGCCCTGGCGAATTTCGCTATTCTCAAAACTGGATCGGTGGTCAGGGCAGTACCATACGAAACGCTCGCTATATTCCTCCCAATCCAGACGATATGCAAACTGCCATGTCTGATTTGGAAAAATACATGAATAGCGATGACACTCTCGATCCATTAATTCAGGCTGCTTTGCTTCACTATCAGTTTGAAACGATTCACCCATTTCTGGATGGCAATGGTCGCGTTGGACGATTGCTGATCACATTATTCTTATTGGAAAAAGGAATTCTGTCTCGCCCTGCACTGTATATCTCCTACTTTTTGAAAATGAACCGTGTCGAATATTATGACAGGATGACGCAGGTCCGCAAAACCGGCGACTATGAACAGTGGGTTATCTTTTTCCTGCAAGCGCTCTCCGATTCTGCCAGCGATGCTATTCAAACCATTGACAAACTTACGGTGCTTCACAATAAGAACTCTGCTCTGTTTGATGACATCTCAAAGCGGCAAAAGGCCAATGTCCTCAAGGTGTTTAGCTATATTGAAACGAATCCGATTATCGACATTCAGAAAACAGCGGCCGCTGTTGAACTTTCCTACAATACGGTCTCTAAAATCGTATTGCTCCTTGTTGAAAAAGGCATTCTTCGGCAAACGGACAAATCCGGAAAAGCAAAGATTTTCTCTTATGCCGAGTACCTCGATATTCTCCGTAAAGACACATAGAAGCATTGGAAAATGGTACGATTGCAGGAGCCGGACGTGATGTCCAGGAAACTGAACCGCCTGAAGAAAACAGTCCTCTTTATACTATGGATAATGTCCTTTTAACACCTCATATGGGATGGAAAGGGCTTGAGACAAGACAGCGGTTGGTTTCTATTCTGGCTGATAATATAAAGAAGTTTATGAAGGGAAATCCAATTAATCAGACGGTGGTTTTTATCAAGAAGGAGAAAGGCTGACAATCTATGAGCTACATCCGGATCACCAACAAAGAAGTCGTGCAGGAATATGAAAAGTAGCGCATTGGTCGTGATCGACCTTCAAAATGACATCACGAAAAACTATATTCAGCACAACAAAGGTATATGCTCGGACGTTGTGGAGGTGGGTTATGAAAATAGAACACATTGCTTTATATGTAAAAGATCTGGAAACAGCCCGCAATTTCTTTGTGAAGTATCTGGGGGCAAAATCAAACGAAGGCTACCATAATTTGAAAACAGGTTTCCGCTCTTATTTTCTGTCGTTTGACGATGGGGCACGGCTTGAAATAATGAACAAGCCGGAAATGCCCGATTTTCCAAAGGAATTTGCCCGCACTGGGTATGCGCACATTGCATTCAGCGTAGGCAGCAAAGAAAAGGTGGATGCTTTGACCGCTGAACTGAAAGCTGACGGATATGAAGTGGTCAGCGGCCCCAGGACAACCGGAGACGGTTACTATGAAAGCTGTATTGCTGCAATCGAAGGCAATCAAATTGAAATTACAGTTTGACTTCGATCCATGCAGATAGACGTAAGGAGGGGGGGCACATGAATAAGCTGATCGGCTGTTGCGGACTGGATTGCGAAAAGTGTGATGCCAGAATCGCAACGATTACAAACGACAACGCCCTGCGCGAGAAAACCGCTGCCCATTTTTCAGTTCTTTAACGAAAGGGTATATTTTTTTCATTAGTTCTTGACAAGTAACCATTCGGTAACTACAATAGAGTTACCGAATGGTTACTTTGAAGAAGGAGATAGTTATGGCAGAGGGTACAAAGGAACGGATTTTGAGAATCGCGCTGGAACTGTTTGCGCAGAACGGCTATCTGGGGACATCTATGAATGATATTGCAGGGCAGTTGGGATTTACGAAAGCCGCCTTATATAAGCACTATGCCGGCAAACAGGAAATCTTAGATAAGATCGTGGAGCGGATGAACAAGATGGACTATGAGCGCGCTGAGGCGTATGAAATGCCGGAAACGGAACCAGACGGCTTTGCGGAAGCATATCTGCATACACCAATTCAAAAAATTCGCACATACAGCCTTGCCCAGTTTGACCATTGGACAAAGGAACCGTTTTCTTCTAATTTCCGTAAAATGCTGACGCTGGAGCAGTATCGTGATCCCAAGCTTGCACAGCTCCATCACGATTATCTGGCGGGCGGCCCTTTGGAGTACATGGCGGCCATCTTCCGCAAGCTGACAGATTCTGATGAGGACGCTATGCAGCTGGCGCTGGAGTTCTATGGGCCGATGTATCTTTTATACAGTGTCTATGACGGTGCAGAGGAAAAAGAATCGGTTTCTTCTTTGCTGGCGACACATATTGATCACTTTATTGCCAAGGTTGAGGCTGGTTACAGAAAGAAGGAAAGAACAACATGAAAGATGGAGAAGGAGAAAAGTTATGTCAGAAGAGAATATTATCATTCGCCCGGAAACGAAAGACGATTACAAAGTTGTTGAAAACCTGACCCGCGAGTCATTCTGGAATGTTTACCGGCCCGGCTGCATGGAGCACTATGTGCTGCACTGTTATCGGGATGACCCGGCATTTGTGCCGGAGCTGGATTTTGTGATGGAGCTGAACGGTGAGCTGATCGGGCAGGTCATCTATGTGCGGTCGGAGATCGACTGTGATGATGGACGAAAGGTGCCGATCATGACCTTTGGCCCCATTGGCATCGCACCTGCATACAAGCGGCAGGGCTATGGAAAGCAGTTGCTCGACTATTCCATGGAAAAAGCCAGAGAAATGGGTGTAGGGGCGCTTGCCATTACCGGCAATATTGACTTTTACGGCAAGTCTGGCTTTGTTCCGGCCAAAACCAAGGGCATGCGCTATGCCGACGACCCGGAGGCGGACTATTTTCTCATCAAAGAACTGAAACCCGGATTTCTGGACGGCATCTCCGGCACATACAAAGACCCCGATGGGTATTTTGTCTGTGAGAAAGACCCGGAGGGGTTTGAACAGTTTGAAGCCACCTTCCCGGTAAAAGAAAAGAAGAAGCTGCCGGGACAGCTGTGTTAAACAGGAGAAATAATGGCATCCAGTAAAGAGTATCTTCATTTCATTTTAGGACAGTTATCGGATTTGGAAGCGTTTCTTACAAAGCTGTTTGAGCCAATGTACGATGAATTGCCCTTACCAAAACAAAAACGAAAAAACAACGGAGTACGGTAGAAACCACATTCACAGAAAAGGGAAAGTAAAATTGGCAGCATTGGAGGAATAGCGGATGAACTATATTCGGATTACAAAAGAAAATATTGACAAGGAACATATCTGCTGTGCCATGTCCGGCAAGCAGAGTGTTGCAAAAAAGGAATGGCTGAGACAACGATTTGATGACGGACTTGTTTTCTATCGCAGCGAAGAACGCGGCAAATGTTTTATCGAATACATTCCGGCTGAAAACGCCTGGGTGCCTATTGCGGCAGATGGTTATCTTTACATTAACTGCCTATGGGTATCCGGCTCCATGAAAGGACACGGATACTCGAATGATCTGCTGGAGGCATGTATCCGTGATGCCAAAGCGCAGGGAAAGAAGGGGATTTGCATTCTGTGTGCAGAGGGCCGGAAGCGGGAATTTCTCGCCGACCCGAAATTCCTTACTTACAAGGGGTTCCGTGTGGCAGACATATCCGACTGCGGGATCAATCTCATGTATCTTCCCATTGAATCGGGTGCACAACCGCCGCATTTCAAGGAATGTGCAAAACATCCGGTGATTGAAGAAACTGGTTTTGTCCTCTATTATACCGACCAGTGTCCCTACACCTGTTATTGGGTGCCAAGGGTACAGGAGGTGGCGAAGGAACATGGTATCCCGTTCAAGGCCATCCATATCACGGATAAAGAAAGCGCACAGAATGTACCTGCGCCGGTCACGACCTATGCCCTGTTTCGGGACGGTCAGTTTCTGACACAGAGTATCCAGTCAGATAAAAAATTCCTGGCGCTGGCAGGTTTGAAAACCTGATTTTACTCCGCTATTTTTGTGTTGCTTTTGAGTCGCGACATAATGTTATCAAATGAAATGGAGAAAATTCAGGAGAATCTCGGTTCCAGTGGTGCAGACGACAGTAGTTCACTTGATAAATGAATAAGCAGATGCTAAAATATGAATATTACAAGTCGAAATGAGTAATGATCCGCGCAGGCAGAAACTGAACAGGAGGGGATTGGCATGATCACCGATGAATCCATATATCAAAGATATTTGGACGGAGAGGGCAGTGCCGCCGATCTGTTGGTGGAAAGATACGGCGATATGCTTACCCTTTACATAAATGGTTATATCAAGGATATTCACGAAGCAGAGGATCTGATGATTGAAGCCTTTTCAAAAATATTTGCCAAAGAACGTTCTATTGCGGGAAACGGCAGTTTCAAGGCCTATCTCTACAAAACAGCCCGGAATCTCGCCCTGCGGCATAAACGGAAACACCGCATCCTTTTCTCACGGATAGAAGATCTGGATTTTGAGCCGCCAGGTAAAATGTTGGCTGACACGGAGATTCTTCGGAATGAGCGGGACCGACAGCTCTATGAAACACTGGATAAACTGAAACCGGAATATCGGGAGGCATTATACCTCATTTACTTTGAGGATCTGAGCTATCGGAGCGCAGCAACGGTCGTATCTAAGAGTGAGCAGCAAATCAAAAATCTTGTCTATCGCGGCAAACAGAGCCTGAAGACAATTTTGGAGCAGGGGGGGGATTTGTCTATGCGGACGAATGAAGAACGTGCCCGGCTGATTCAAAAACGGACGGCGGAAATAAAACAGGAAAGACGAAAAAGAAAGCAGCGGATGCTTGAGGCGGTCTGCATGGCGGCCTGCTTGCTGCTGGTTATCGGCATTGGTATCGTGATGCCGGAGCTGACAGCCACGACTGCGGGAGGAAACAGCGTCCATCCTTCGGAAACGGCAAGCATGATCGGCAGCCACGCTGCACTGGGCTATATCATTATGGGGCTGCTCGCTTTTCTCCTCGGTGTTTGTGTGACGGTGCTGCTGTACCGCCTGCGGCGAAGGAATGAGCGCAAAAGCCGGGAGGACGGCAAAGATGGGAAACTTTGAACTGGTTGACAATCTCTTTCAGATCGTGCTGCTGTTTTGCTCCGCCGCATCCGCAGGTGTTTTGGCTCTGCGGTACAGGAGCCGCAACCTTTTGATACTTTCTCTCGCCCACGTCTGTTTTGCCATGGGGACAACATACTATGTGCTGTATTTGGTCATCATCGGTATTTGGCCGCAGGTTTTCTATGTGTCGGAAGTCTCGTGGCTGGCTGCCTGGCTTTTTTATCTGTCCGTTCAGATCCTGCGTACAGAGGGAATCAGGCGCAGCTTCTCATGGCTTTCCGGAGCCGGCGCAGGATTGATTGCGCTGGTGGCTTTTTTCGACCATGCTTTCGGGCCGTCTTATTTTGTCTCCGCTCTGTTTGCATTTACAGTGGGAGCAACGGTGTTTCTTTCGGTGATTCGTATACAAAGCGGTTGCCTGTATCGGAAAACAGACGTCCTGATGACAGGCTGTGTCGTCTTGCAGGTGCTTTTGTATCTGGTTTCCGACTTTACGCGGGATTATACCCGCTTTAATTTCTATTTTGCCGTCGATATTGCACTGACGCTTTCTATGGCAGCACTTCTGCCGCTGATGCTGCGGGAGGTGAGGGACAAATGACCTATATCGAAAATATTTTTCTCTGCCTCGCAATACCGATGATACTTTCGCTGTTCTTTACCAAAGGGAGGGCACGGAATTTCACCCTGTTTGCAACCGTGGGAATGGGAATCTGCCTGCTGAGCGCCTATGTCAACAGCTTTTTTATGGAGCAATACGGTGTGGATGGCATTATCGCAGCCATTGAGATCACCCCTGTATGCGAAGAAGTCATGAAGCTGCTTCCACTGTTGTTCTACTTCCTGATCTTTGAACCGGAGCCAAAGGAGCTGCCTTCTGTAGCTATCGCCATCGCCGTAGGCTTTGCTACCTTTGAAAATGTCTGTTATTTGACAGAAAACGGCGCGTCCAATTTCAGCTTTCTGCTGATCCGTGGGATTTCCGCAGGTGCTCTGCATATTCTCTGCGGGGTTTTGTCCGGCTTCGGAATCTCCTGTGTGTTCCGCCGCCGTTGGCTGGCGATCACCGGAACTGCCGGAATTTTAGGCGCCTGCACCGGTTTTCATGGAATCTACAATCTGCTGATCACAGCGGATGGTGGCTGGAAAACGGTGGGTTATCTTTTTCCTTCCGTCCTGATCCTTTTCCTTTTCGTGGCAAAAAGTGTATTTCCCAAGTTGAAAATCTCATTTGAATAGTTTGCGTGATATGTGTTGAGCCGTCCTGTCCGGGACGGCTTAATTTTTTGAAAAAATTCTGATTTTCAGTGAGAGGATTTTGGATTTGATGTCTTTTAGTAAGTAGAAGGGTGTATAAGACATCCATAACAGGGAAAGGGGGAGGGAATATGACCGGCATGACGGAAATCCGGATGCGGGAAATAGACCGCAGGACGCGACAATACCGGCGGCGCACAGAACGGCGTGTGCTTTTTTGTCTGACCGCGTGCAGTATGTTCCTTTTAGCCGGTATGGGTATCCTGCTTGGAAACACACAAGTGGCGGGCATATCCTCCGTGGCTGAGGGTTACGGCGCGGTTCTGCTGCGCAGTGGTGCGGGACTGTATGTGATTGTCGGCGTCGCGGCTTTTGTAGTGGGCATGACGCTGACTGTTATCTGCATCCGCTGCAGAAAGAATTCAGGAAACCGCACATTGGAGGCGGAAGAAAGCGAGGAATGATTATGAGAAAACGAATTTTCAGCATCCTGCTCATTTGCTGCATGGTGCTGACTTTGCTGCCGGTGACGGCAGCCGCGGCGGGAGAGAGTGCAACTGCCCAAGGCGGCGATGCGACGTTCACGCTCAGCGCGTCAAGCGCCTCCTGCGCGGACGGACATACCGGAGAAATCATCAGAATCCCCGATCTGAACGTGGATATCTCCCGATGGAAAGCAGAGAAAACAATCACGGTCAAATACAGCATACAATTTCGCTGTACCGATCCGGACTGTGAGCTGTACTCTGCAAATGACTGCTTCCTGCACACCGGAGAGTACACCTTCACGGGTGTGGATGCAGAGATCTGCCACAAGCCGTTCAACGGTTCTTTCACGGATACGTTTGACGCAGCAGATGGTGCCGGCAATAACAAGGAGTTTTCCATCGACTTTACGCTGAACGCAGATAAGGGCATTTCCAAGATTGAGCGCCATGACCATGACCCTTTCATGGCCTGCACGGAATGGTTCTATTCGACGCGCTGCTGGGAGTGCATGGGCTGTGGAAGCTTTTTCACCAGCGAAGCCTGCACGGACGAATTTAAAACAGACAGGGATATGCTCTATCTCCCGCCAGTCGGGCATGATTTGAAGAATGTCCCCGCAAAGGATCCCACCTGCATTGAGAAGGGCACGGTGGAATACTGGCACTGCGAACGCTGCGATCGGAACTTCGGCGATGAGCAGGGAAAATCCGAACTTACGACGATTGCAACCGGCGCGCCGCTTGCAGCGCATCAGTATAATGCCGAGGGTGTCTGCAAGGTTTGCAGTACGAAAGCTGCCGCGGGCGTCCGGCTCGGCGCAGACGCGGATACGACCTGGTACGACACCATGGCCGAGGCGCTGGCTATCCTGACCGATGGCGCACTGCTGACGGTCAATGCGGATTATGCGGACACCATCACACTCGACAAAACCTGTGTGGTTCAGGTCAGGGAGAACGTAACGGCCGCCGATATCCGGATTGAGAATGCGGAAAATTGCGTTGTCACCCTCAGTAACAACGGTACCGTGAACAATCTGAGCGGCTATACCGGCAAGCTGGTACTCAAGAGCGGAAGCGGTACCTATGGTCATATCATCAACAACAGTGTGAACGGCAGTGTTGGCGAATTCCTGTACCGGGAGAGTGCCACGAAGTCCTGCTGCTATCATACAGCGGCTCACCAGTGGCTTCACGCGGAGCAGGCGACGGGGAGCAGCATCCAGAATGTGACCGTGGACTATGTGCCGTTGGCGACATTGACGATTACCGGCGATAAGGTCACCGGTGGGAACGGCAGCTATGCCCTGACGGCGAACAAGGACGATACCTTTACCCTGATTGCTGCTGCGTTCAACCTGGACGGCGGTGAGAGCACAACTGCATCTTATCGTTGGACTTACAAGAATGCCCCCGACACAGTGCTTTCCACAGCATCCACGTTGACGTTGGAAAATGTCAGCGCCGGTAAAAACACCATCGTCTGCACGGCGACGGTAGACGGCTACCACGTGAGCGCCAGCCTGGAACTGACCGTGCTGGGACAGAAGGCGTCTCAGAGCTTTACGCTGAAGTCGGACAAGGACGCTGTGGGGATCCGCGAGAAAGTCCTGCCGGTTCTCTCTGTGGAGGGCGTGCAGGAAGAGGCAGCCGTGACATATTATCAGATGCTTGGCGAGACGCCAAACCCGGAGACCGACACCGAAATCGGTGAGGACTTTGCTTTCACGGAGACAGGTGAATATAAAATCTACGCTTATACCGCGGAGACGGACAACTATGCGGCGACGGCCTCTGCGCCGGTTTCCATTACCGTCACGCCGCATGCCGACCACTGCCTCTGCGGCGGCACGCTCGATCATGCCCACGAGAACGTAGAGAAATGGCAGGCGTGGGACGGCAAGAGCGAGATTGCCTATGAAGGGGAATGGATTCCGATCAGCGCCACCGGATCGCTCTGGTACAAGGTTGCTTATGTCTATCTGACGGGCGATGTGACGGCCAACCTGACGGTCAGTGGGCGGACGATTCTGCATCTGTGCCTGAATGGCTACAGCTTCACCAGCGCAGACCCGTCGAAACCGGCGATTACGGTGGCGGGAACGGAGAAAGCCTATGTGGCGAAGCTGGATCTGTGCGATTGCGCCGGTACGGGCACGCTCGGCGGCGCCAGCGTGAGCGGCGGCAGCGTTCATGCCACGTGGGCGGAGATCAACCTGTACGGCGGCACGCTGACGGGCAACAATGCCACAGGAAATGGCGGCGCCGTATATCTGTCAAACAGCAGCTTCACCATGCATGGCGGCGCGATCACCAACAATACTGCTTCCAACGGCGGCGGTATCTATGCGGGTTCAAGCGGTGAGACGGTCATCATCAATGGCGGCGTCATTTCGGGCAACCGGGCGGTCAATGGCGGCGGTATCTACGCCTCCTCCGGCGCAAAGTTCCATCTCAACGGCGGCGAGATTCAGAACAACGGAGCCACCGAAGCGGGCGGCGGCGTTTACTGCAGCCGCCTCTACAGCCAGAATACCGGTCGCTGCGAGTTCTACGGCGGCACGATCTCCGGCAACACGGCCAAACAGGGCGGCGGTGCGTATGTCCGCGTCTGCTATATCGGTTACCGGAACTGCCGGATTACCGGCAATACCGCCACCGAAGCGGGCGGCGGCCTCTATCTGTTCCCGTATGCGTCTGCAAAGATAATATACATGGGCAGCGTGTATGGAGGAGGCGGCACGATCGCTCCGTATATGTATGACAACACGGTCAATTCGGCCCAGAACAACCTCTATCTCAGCGATCCGGACACGCAGATTGTATTTACCGCCCGCATAAATACGGACGCAGACGCAAAGCTCGGCGTTTACTTTACCGGCATCACCGGCAACGGTGCGTCTGTTCTTTTGAATTCTCTGCAAATAAATTCGGAGTCTCGGGCGAAGCCTTACCTCGACCGGATCTTCTGCGATAACCCGGATTACGGGCAGCTGGAGATGCGAAAAAGTACCTATTATGATCTGTATCTGCTCCAGACTACTCCCTTGGTCACCGTCACCTTTGACCCCAACGACGGTACGCTGAACGCGGGTGAAGAAAGCATATCTGTTCAGTACAAGACGCTCTACGGCGAGCTGCCCACGCCGACGCGGGCCGGCTATCGCTTTGACGGCTGGTTTACTGGGAAGGACGGCGGCGAGAAGGTGGAAGAGACCACTGTCGTGACGATTCGTGGGAATCATACGCTCTACGCCCACTGGACGTTCCTCCACGAGCACTGCATCTGCGGTGGTGACACTGCGACCGGGGATCATACCGCGCACACCTCCCAGGTGTTCACCGCGTGGAACGGCACAGACGCTATTTCGTACACAAATAAGACCGCCTATGTGTATCTGGCTCAAAATGCCACCATCAACAGCAATCTGGTGGTGGACGGCACGACCCTTTACCTTTGTCTCAGTGGCAATACCCTTGCCAGCAACGGAACCAGTAAGATCCAGGTCACGAACGGCGGACACCTGGTTCTCTGCGACTGCGCCGGAGGCGGCACAATCAAAGGTGCGACCAAAGGCTGGGGCGGCAGCTGCGTGTATCTCTACCGGAGTACGCTGGGTATTTTCGGCGGCACGATCACCGGCGGTAAAGTTTCCGGTAAGGGCGGCGGCGGAGCCATCGCCCTGGATGACAGTCAGTGTGTGCTGAACATCTACGGCGGCGAGATCTCCGGCAACAACGGCAAAAACTCCGGCGGCGCGGTTTTCCTGAACAATAAGGACAAAAAAGGCGGTACCGTGCATATGTACGGCGGCACGATCGCCAACAACACGGCGAACAACGGCGGTGTGATCTACTCCGCCTGCGGCGGCACGTTCAATATGTACGGCGGCACAATCTCCGGCAACAAAGCAAACAACGGCGGCGTAGTCTACGCTACATCTGGCGGCACGTTCAATTTTACTGGTGGCACGATCTCCGGCAATAAAGCTACGAAGGGCGACGGCGGCGTCATCAACATGGCCGGCGGTACGGTCACCCTTTCCGGCGCAAAGCTCACCGGCAATACTTCCAGTCAGTACGGTGGCGCGGTCTATCTCTACGAGGGCGTGACGGCGACTATGACCGGCGGCGAGATCAGCAATAATCAGGCTAAAAAAGAAGGCGGCGCTGTGCATGTGTACGGTAAAAATTCCACCTTCAATCTCTCCGGCGGCAAGATCACCGGGAACTCGTCTGTGGATGGCGGAGCGATTTATCTGAATCGGGAACCGTCGGTTCTGAATATGACCGGCGGCGTCATCAGCGGAAATAACGCCTCGGGCAACGGCGGCGGCATCTATATTTACCGTACCGGCTCGATTTGCAATCTCTCCGGCGGCGAGATCGAAATCAACACGGCTGGCAACAGCGGTGGAGGAATTTATGTCAACCCCAGCAATTCCGGCAAGCTGAACCTCAGCGGTGCGCCTGTTGTGAAAAACAATACTGTTTCCGGTGTGGCAAACAACGTCTATCTGCCCTCCGGCAAAACGCTGCATATCAGTGGTGTCATGTCCTCCGGTGCTTCCGTCGGCATCACCACCCAGAACAAGAATTATCCGGTTGCGTTCTCGGGTATCTGTGGCACGAATTATGAGAGCTTCTTCTCTTCGGACGATGCGGCCGCCCAGGTGGAGTACAATACCGGCGACCAGAAGCTGTACCTTGTGGCGCGGCGGTATACCGTCACGGTGCGGACGCAGGGCGGCGGCACGGCGACCGCTACACCCGCAGATGCGGGGGCAGGAAGCGAAATTGTCCTGACCGCCATGCCTGATACGGGGTATCACTTCGAGAACCTGACAGCGGATCAGCCAGGCGTCCAATTTGTCCGCGACGAGACTGCCAACGGCAGATTCACGTTTACCATGCCCGCAGCTGATGTGACCATCCTGGCAGTCTTTTCCACCCACGACTTCACGGCGGAAAACGCGGAGGAGATGTATCTGAAGTCTGCGGCAACCTGTACCGAAAAGGCGGTCTATTACAAGTCCTGTACCGTCTGCGGCGTGAGTTCCGAGGGCACAGCAGATGCGGCGACCTTTGCATCCGGTGACCTGTTAGACCACGACTGGAGCGAACCGGACTATACGTGGACGGTGGTTTCGGACGGTTATATGTGCGCAGCATACAGCAAGTGCAAGAACTGCAACACAGACGTCAGCGATGTTGCATCTGTGACCTATGCCGTGACAACGGAGCCGACCTGCCTGCAGGAGGGCACCGGTACGTATACCGCAACGTTCTCCACTGCCTTTGGTTTCCCAATGCAGACCAAAGACGTTACCCTTCCCGCCACCGGCCATGACTGGGGTAAAACGGAATACACATGGACGTCAATCAAAGATGGCTACAGCTGCACTGCGAAGCGCGTCTGCAAGAAGGACGACACGCACGTGGAGACCGAGACCGTCACGACATCCTGTTCTGTCGTCACTGAACCGACCTGCCTTACGACCGGCCTTGGTAAATATCAGGCTTCCTTTGAAGCGGACTGGGCAGAAGATGTATACAAAGACGTGTCACTCGCTGCGCTCGGGCACATGTATGGCGATTGGGTCTCTAACGGTGACGGCACCCATACCCGCGTCTGCAAGCGCGATGCGAGCCACACCGAGACCGGGGATTGCACAGGCGGCACGGCGACTTGCACGGCGAAGGCCATCTGCGAGGTATGCAAGGCGGAGTATGGTGAAAAGAACCCGGACAACGAAGGCCATACCAAAGAAGTTACCTTTGTGGGGGGCACCAGTGCTCCCGAAACAGGAGACAGCAGTCAGAGGCTGCTTTGGATTACGCTGCTGCTTGCTTCCGGCTTCGGGGTAGCCGGCATTGTCCTGCATGGCAAAAGACAGAAAGAAAAAAATAAAGAGAATATCAGATAGATAATGAAATATCCGGTGCAGTGTGCGTGTCATGCCCATGTTGCACCGGTATTTTTTGCGTGAAAATTGCCAGTCCTGATGGGATTGACGGTATAAAAGAGCATAGAATTTTACAATAATTTTGCAATATGCGGATTGCGTCTTTTATAATGCCCATTTATATTTTATGATGTATATACCTGAGGAGGCATTTATGAGTAAAGATAAAAGCATTCAGAACAAAACCGAGGAGACCGAAGATAATGATGAGAAAGAATAGTATGCTTCGCAAATATATGTTGTCAATTCTGTTATTTTTGTTATTTGAGACAGTAGCGATTACTCTGTGGCTTGTTAAGGATAACCTGTTTTATCTGTTGAATTTCAGCTACATCGGAGGCTGCATTGCTTTGGGAACAGCACTTTTTACTGCGGGGAAAAGTTATGCCCGACATTTTGTGCAGCTGGCGGTGGGAAGTTATATGCTGTTATATCTGGGGATAATTTCCTGTGAAAATATGCAGATCGAGGGCTTCTGGTACTATCTGTTTCTGGGGGTTTTTGAGGCGGCAACCATCCATTATGCAGTAGCGAAGATATTTGGCCCGTTGCTGTTCGGGCGCGGCTGGTGCGGCTATGCCTGTTGGACAGCTATGGTGCTGGACTTTCTGCCTTACAGGCAGCCGCGGAAACCGCGAGTGAAAAAGCTGGGGATGCTGCGGTATGTGATGTTTGCGTTATCTCTGGCATTGGTTTCCGGGCTGTTTTTGATGAGGGTCGCAAATCTGGAGGAGATCATGTTCCGGATGTTCCTTGTGGGGAACGCACTTTACTATATCACGGGCATTGCGCTGGCCTTTGTGTTCAGGGATAACCGTGCGTTCTGCAAATATCTGTGTCCTGTTACGGTATTTCTCAAGCCCATGAGCTATTTTTCACTTCTGCGTGTCCACTGCGATGAGAGCAAATGTGTCCACTGCGGGAAATGCCTGCAGGTTTGCCCCATGAATGTTGAGGTCAGTAAAGAGTCCCGCAGACGAAAGAACGGAACGGAGTGTATCCTCTGCTATGAATGCACGAAGGCCTGCCCCACGAAAGCACTGCGTTAGGATAAAACGATGGATAATAGCCGGTTGCTATATAAATCTTTAAAACGCATGACAAAATGGAATACAAAGATATAGCTTGTCAGAGGATGGTGTGATATACTTTAGAGAATCCATAAATCTGAACTATATTGTCAAAATTGTGCAGGAAATCCTGAAAGAGGATGGGCAGAAAAAAGAAGGTATGTCTATGAAAAGAAAAATCATCATTGCGGCGCTGGCCATCGCTGCCATTTTTGCTGCAGTTGCGGTTGTCTCTGTTTTGGCACAGATACCGGTATTGATATGATAAAACCAAGGAGATATGATCATGAAAGAAAACAGAAAACTGCTAAAAGAGGTACTTAAGGATATCCGTCACGATATGACTGACGAGGAGGTACTGAACCTGCTGGCAGACAGTAAGATTTCAGTCAGTCCGGAGAGCGGAAAAGAAAAGTATACGCTTGGACAGCGTGCGGCGGATGCTATTGCGAAATTTGCCGGGAGCTGGGCGTTTATATTCTCGTTTACCAGCGGCCTGGTGTTGTGGATGATGATAAATACGGTGTTGGCAGCGCGGGCGTTTGATCCGTATCCTTTCATTCTGCTGAATCTGGTGCTGTCCTGTATCGCGGCAATCCAGGCACCGCTGATCATGATGAGCCAGAACCGTCAGGAGGAAAAGGACCGCCGCAGGGCTGAAAACGACTACAAAGTTAATCTGAAGACAGAGATCATGATTGAGGATCTGTACGATAAGGTGAACGCGATTCTTGCAAAGCAGTCGGCACTGGAAAAGCGATTACAGGCAGACCATAATGTCAAAGAGGAAAGAAAATGAAAAAAATATTTCATACACAATCACCGGCACGGGTAATTGCAATAGGCTTTGTTGCCGTCATTTTGGTTGGGTCTTTACTCCTGCTTCTTCCATGCAGTGTGCGGGAAGGAGTTAAGCTAAAGTATATCGATTCCCTCTATACTTCTACCAGCGCAGTTTGTGTAACAGGGCTGATCTCCGTAGATGCCGGTGACACCTTTACACCGCTAGGTCAGTTTTTTCTTGCTTTGCTGATACAAGTCGGAGGACTTGGGGTTACATCCATCAGCGCTGGAATCATTCTGGCTATGGGTAAAAAGCTAAACCTAAAAAGTCGAAATCTGATTCGGGAGGCCTCAAATTTGAATTCCAACAGCGGAGCGGTGCGGTTTGTCAGAAGTGTGCTGTTTACCACGCTGGTTTTTGAACTGGTAGGGGTGTTGCTGAGTTTTCTTGTTTTTGTACAGGATTATCCGCCCTTAAAGGCACTCTGGATCAGCGTGTTTCATTCCGTGGCAGCATTTAACAACTCAGGCTTTGACATATTGGGAAATTTCCAAAACCTGATTCCGTACCGAAACAATGTGATGCTGAATCTTGTTACCTGTGGGTTAATCTTTTTTGGAGGAATCGGTTTTCTTGTGATTCGGGAAATATGGCAGTATAAGCTGAAATGGAAGAAATACTCCATGCACACGAAAGTTGTGCTTTCAGTCAGCGGCGCGTTGATCGTCTTGGGTACGCTACTGCTCAAATTGACGGAAAATGTGACCTGGCTCGGTGCTCTGTTTCACAGTGTTTCAGCCAGAACAGCAGGTTTTTCAACCTATCCGCTGAGATCGTTTTCGCCTGCAGGCCTTCTGGTATTGACGGGATTGATGTTTATTGGTGCTTCTCCCGGCTCTACCGGGGGCGGAATTAAAACGAGTACCTTTTTCGTTTTGCTGCAGGGTGTTAAAGCAGCGGCGACCAACACATCCGAAAAAGCTTTCCATCATGCGATCCCGAAGGATGCTTTCCAGAAAGCATCTGTCGTAACCTTGTTGGCTGCAGCTGTCGTATCCGCAGGTACCTGGCTGATGGTGATTCTGGAGCCGGAGGTTTCGCTGATGGATGCGCTTTTTGAAGTTACGAGTGCTTTTGGAACAGTTGGTCTTTCGACTGGTATCACAACCGATCTGGGGATCGGGGCAAAGCTGCTGTCTATTCTTATCATGTATATAGGAAGGCTGGGACCTCTGACGGTGGCCTCACTCTGGTATTTTGGCAGAGGCGAACGCATCAGCTATCCGGCTGGGAATATTTCAATTGGATAATGGAGGAACACTATGTTTAGAAATAAAAGTAGTAAGACAACTTACGGTATCGTTGGTCTTGGACGTTTCGGCCAGGCGCTTGCCCAGGAATTGGCAGAATCCGGTGCAGAACTGATCGTTTTGGATCGTGACGAGGAGAAGGTGTCTGAAATAAGGGAATTAACGGAGAATGCGTATATCGTGAAAAGTTTGGATAAAAAGACATTGCAGGCTTCTGGGATTCAGAATTGCGATGTTGCTGTGGTTTGTATCGGAGAGCAGATGGATACCTCGATCCTGACGACCCTAAATCTGGTTTCCCTGGGGATTCCAAAGGTGCTGGCAAAAGCTACAAGTATGGAACATGGTGTTATTTTGGAAAAACTTGGCGCAGAGGTCGTCTATCCGGAGCGGGATATGGCGGTTCGCCTGGCTGCCCGTCTGGAAATGGCAAGAGAACTGGATATTATCCAACTGAGTGAACAGATTAACATTTCCAAAATGCAAGTGCCGGTGCAACTCATTGGCAAGAGTGTGGCCGATGCGAATTTGCGGGGGCGGTTCGGGTTGAATATTATTGCCATAGAAAGTGACGGACGGGTGCTGGAGAATATTCAGCCGGATTATTTGTTCTGCGCAAAGGATATCCTGTATCTTTCCGGCAGTAAAGATGGCTTGCTCCAAATCAATGAATGGGCAATTTATCAAAAGACCAAAGCTGTTTAACCTTTTTTTGCAGGGATGGAATCAGAATGAAAGGAAAAAGAATCATCGCAGGCATTCTGCTTGTGGGAATATTGACAGGCACGCTGACAGGGTGCAGAAAAACAGAGGACAGTAAGGAAGAAACGGACAGGCCTGTGATCACGCTGGGCAGTGACAACTATCCGCCATACAATTATCTCGATGCGGATGGTATCCCGAATGGAATTGATGTGGAGCTTGCGACGGAAGCCTTCAAAAGAATGGGGTATGAGGTGAATGTTGTCCGGATCAACTGGGAGAAGAAAAAAGAACTGGTGGAAAGCGGAGAGATAGACTGTATCATGGGGTGCTTTTCCATGGAAGGACGTCTTGACGATTATCGCTGGGCAGGTCCGTACATAGCAAGCCGTCAGGTGGTTGCCGTAAATGAGAACAGTGATATTTATAAACTCAGTGACCTTGCGGGAAAAAATCTTGCCGTCCAGTCTACAACCAAACCGGAAGGCATTTTTTTGAACCGGACGGATGAGCGGATTCCCAAACTGGGCAATCTGATCAGTCTCGGACACAGGGAACTGATCTATACATTTCTGGGAAAAGGTTATGTGGATGCAGTTGCCGCACATGAGGAATCCATCGTCCAGTATATGAAGGATTATGATACAAGCTTCCGTATTCTGGAGGAGCCGCTGATGCTTGTCGGGATAGGAGTTGCTTTTGCAAAAAATGATGACAGAGGAATTTGTGAACAGATGGATCAGACACTGGAAGAAATGCGGCAGGACGGCACATCCCTGAAGATCATTGGGAAATATCTGGATAATCCCGGGAAGTATCTGGAGGTAGATGATTTTGGATATTAAGCAAAGGACGAAAGAAAAACGTTTCTGGCTGGCAGGTGGTCTGCTTGGGGTCTGTGTGGCTGCAGTTGCCATATTTTACTTTTTCTGTGTGGAGAAAAAAGAAGCGGAAAAAAGAATGGTGGAAATGGTAAATTATGTCAAGGTCCAGTGCGCAACCTATATCCGTTATAATGAATCTTCGGAATCCAAAAGTCTCCTCCGTACGATCGAAAATACGAGACAGATGAGCACAAATATTAATATGGAAACAGAAAATGGCGGACAGTTGAGCCCGGAGTTTCTGAAAGAGAATCTTCAGACCCTGTGGGTAGACGGTATTCTCGTGCTGGATGCAGAGGGAAGGATTGTTACTGCATACAGCACGGATGCGTCCCTGACGGATGAGATCACAGATTATCTGCGGAGAGATAACATCATGGATTTCACGGGATATGAAGAGAGAACTTACGCGGAACGGATTAATCGGGCAGATGGGTCACGTATCGACCTTGCAGCCTGTGCCAGAAAAGATGCGCCGGGCATCGTTGCAATTTATTATTATACATCTCCGGAATTTGTCAGAAAATATACGCTGACGATACAGAGCCTTTTGAAGGGCTACAGTATTCAGAAAGACGGAACCGTCATCGTCGCTGACGAGGGGAGAGTTGTTGCCAGTAACGATGAAAGCTTGTTGGGACAGAATACCGCCGACAATGAGATTGTTCAGAAAATAAAGAAGCATACAGACAGCCGACATATTTTTCATCTGAAGAATGAGGGATCCGGCGGTTATGGAATTATGTTAAAGCAGAGGGATTATTATATCTATGCGTATCTTCCAGACACAGAGATATTCCACAACCTGCCGCTGCATTTGACAGGTGTCATTTCCGTTTATCTTCTGATCCTCAGTCTGTTCCGGTTCGGGGGATACAGGGTCGAGCAGGCACATCAGAAGCAGCAACAGGAAAAAGATGAAAAATATAAGGAAGAACTCCTGAAAACAGCAAAAAAGGCAGAAGCAGCCAACGAGGCAAAAACCGAGTTCCTCCAGCGGATGAGTCATGATATCCGAACACCGATCAATGGGATCTGCGGCATGGTCGACGTGGCAGACCATTATGCAAATGATATGGAAAAACAGGCAGAATGCAGGGCAAAGATCAAAGAGGCATCCCATCTGTTGCTGGAACTGGTAAATGAGGTCCTGGATATGAGCAAGCTGGAATCGGATGAAATTGTGCTGGAAGCAATCCCATTTGATCTGGGCAGTATTTCTGAGGAAATATTGGTTGTGGCCGAACAGATGGCGGCCGAACGGAACATTCAGATCGTGCGGGAAGCAAGAGAAGTCACACACTGGCATCTGATCGGAAGTCCGGGGCATGTGAAACGGATCCTGATGAATATCCTGTCAAATGCAGTGAAATATAACAGGGAAAACGGACGCATCTATATCAGAAGCAGGGAAATCCCTTCGGAACAGCCGGGAATGACAACCATCGAATTTGTCTGTCGGGATACGGGGATCGGGATGGCAGAAGCGTTCCAGAAACGCATTTTTGAACCGTTTTCACAGGAAAATACGGGAAGTCGGACAAAATTTGCCGGAACAGGACTGGGGATGCCGATCACAAAAAAACTCGTTGAGAAAATGGGCGGATCCATCACATTTGAAAGTAAAGAAGGTGAAGGGACTACCTTTGTGATCCGGATTCCGTTTCAGATAGATACTGACAGGAACGACAGGGTGGAAGAGGAAGAAAAAACAGAAGCCTCTATCCGTGGCCTGCATATCCTTCTGGTGGAAGATAATGAACTGAATATAGAGATCGCAGAGTTTATTTTGGAGAACAAAGGGGCTGTAGTCACAAAGGCGGAAAACGGGGAAAAGGCCGTGGAACTTTTCAGAAACTCCGGTATCGGGGAATATGATGCGGTTCTTATGGATATCATGATGCCGGTGATGGATGGGCTGACAGCTTCCAAAGCGATACGTGCAATGGACAGGCCGGATGCAAAGATCATTCCGATCATCGCCATGACTGCCAATGCGTTTACGGAAGATAAGATCAAAGCATACGAAGCAGGCATGGATGAGCATATCGCAAAGCCGCTGGATCGCGAACAGTTGATAGAAATCGTTGCCAGATTGGCCCGGGAAAAGAAACTTGCGATGGAACTGTAGATTTTATGGTAAAATATATGCAGAGGTGAGAAGTATGAAACTGATGCATTTATCGGACCTGCACCTGGGAAAACGGGTGAACGGGTTTTCCATGCTGGATGACCAGCGCTATATATTGAAACAGATCATAGACGTGGTGGACGAAGAACAGCCGGATGGGGTGCTGATTGCCGGGGATGTGTATGACAAGCCGGTGCCGTCGGCGGAGGCGGTGCAGCTGCTGGATGATTTTCTCTGGCAGCTGTCCAGCCGGGGGCAGCAGGTATTCCTCATCAGCGGCAACCACGATTCCCCGGAGCGGGTGGCCTTTGGCGGGCGGCTCATGGGGCAGAGCGGCATTCACGTTTCGCCGGTCTATGACGGAAATGTGGCGTCGATGATTCTGTCGGATGCCTGGGGGGAGGTACGGCTGTACCTGCTCCCTTTTTTAAAACCGGCCCATGTGCGGCGGTTTTACGGCGAGGAAAATATCGAAAGCTACACGGACGCCCTGCGGACGGCCATTGCCCACATGGCGGTGGATGAAAGCAAACGCAATGTGCTGCTGACCCACCAGTTTGTCACGGGGGCGGCGCGCAGTGATTCGGAGGAGGTGTCGGTGGGCGGCACAGACAACGTGGACGGGGCGGTGTTTGCCTGTTTTGACTATGTGGCACTGGGCCACATCCACCGGCCGCAGCAGGTGGGCAGGGAGACGCTGCGCTACTGTGGATCGCCGCTGAAATATTCCTTTTCCGAGGCAGGACATGAGAAATCCGTCTCCATTGTGGAACTGGAAGAAAAGGGGAATATCCATGTGCGCACGGTACCGCTGCGGCCCTGCCACGATCTGCGGGAGATCAGGGGAACCTATATGGAAGTGACGTCCCGACCATTTTATGAGGGGATGGCCCGGGACGACTATTTTCATATCACACTGACTGACGAGACGGATGTGCCTAATGCCATCGGAAAGCTGCGGGTAATCTATCCGAATCTGATGAAGCTGGATTACGACAATGCCCGCACCCGGGGCAGCTTTCAGGCCGAGGCCACGGTGGACGTGGAGCACCTGTCGCCCATGGAGCTGTTTTCCCGGCTTTATGAAAAACAGAACCGGCAGCCTATGACCGGGGAGCAGGCGGCCTTTATGCAGGGCCTGATAGAAAAAATATGGGAGGACGCGCAATGAGACCACTTCGATTAACCATGTCCGCCTTTGGCCCCTATGCCGGGAAAACAGAGCTGTCCCTGGAGCAGCTGGGCAGCCGGGGGCTGTATCTCATCACCGGGGACACCGGTGCCGGGAAAACGACGATTTTTGATGCCATCAGCTTTGCCCTGTTCGGGGAGGCCAGCGGGGACAGCCGGGCGGCGGATATGCTGCGCTCCCAATATGCGGATGCGGAGACGCCGACGCAGGTGGAGCTGGTGTTTGTTTACGCCGGGAAAACCTACACCGTGCGGCGCAGCCCGGAATATGAGCGTCCGGCCAAACGGGGAGATAAGCTGGTGACGCAGAAGGCGGAGGCGGAACTGACGCTGCCGGATGGGCGCGTGATCACCAGACTGAAGGATGTGGATGCCCAGGTGCAGGCCATTCTGGGGGTAACGAGAAAGCAGTTTTCCCAGATCGCCATGATCGCCCAGGGAGAGTTTCGGCGCCTGCTGCAGGCAAACACGAAAGAGCGCATGGAAATCTTCCGGGGCATTTTTAAGACCGAGGGGTACGCCGCGCTGCAGCAGCGGCTGAAAACGGAGGCATCCCAGGCCAGGGACGATTGCGCGGCGCTGCGCCAGAGTGCCCAGCAGTATGTGTCTGGCATCCAGTGTGAGGAGGAACATCCGCTGGCTTCCCGGGTGGAACTGGCCAGAGAGGGGAGGCTTCCTTCGGATGAAATTTTACCGTTGCTGGAGCAGTTATTGGCACAGGATGAACAGGCAGCGGTAGTGCTAGCGGAAAGTCTGAACCAGACGGAGCAGCAGCTGGATGCAGTGGGACAGAAACTGCGGGATGCAGCTGCCCGGGCAGAACGGGAGAGTCAGAAAAAGGCCGTGCAGGAGAACCTGGAACAGGCAGAACAACGGCAGCAGGCCGTTCAGTCCACTGCGCAGGAGGCACGGGTGCTTCTTCCTCAGGCGGAAGAGGCAAAGCGGCAGCGGGTAATTCTGGAACAGCAGCTTCCCCGGTATGCAGAGCTAGAACAGAAGCAGGCAGATCTGCGGCAGACCAATCAGGCGATACAACGCAGAGAAAAAGAATTGTCGGATACGAAGAACCGGCTTTCCACACTGGCAGAAGAACTGACTGTCATGCAGACAGAGGCAGGGAGCCTGGGGGATGTATCCGTGGCTCTGGCAGAGGCCAGGCACCGGGAAGAACAGCTGCACCTTCAAAAAACAACCATTCAAAATCTGCAGCGGCAGCTGGAAGATTATGGGAAACTCCTTGACCGGCTGACACGAGCCCAGGAATCTTATGTGGCGGCCCGGGAAACGGCAGAGCAGCGGCAGGCAGAGTATGTCCACAAGAACCGGGCGTTTCTGGATGCCCAGGCGGGCATTCTGGCCCGGAATCTGACGGAAGGGCAGCCCTGTCCAGTGTGCGGATCCCTCCATCATCCGGTGCTGGCAGAAGCGTCGGCAGAGGCGCCGGATCAGGCGGCGGTGGAGCTGGCAAAACAGGCGGCAGATCAGGCAAGTCAGGAGACCAGCGAGAAAAGTGCAGCAGCGGCAGCGCTGCGGGGACAGCAGGAAAGCCAGGAGGCAGCTCTTGTGGAGGCACTGCGGGTGCAGTTTGCAAAAGCAGGCGAGGAAGAGTTACAGACGATAGATCCCCGGAAACAGGAAAGGTCGAATGTGTTGATTGTTCTGGCGTTGGGTGTGCCGATGGATGTTCTTCAACAGCAGAAACATTTGACGTATCTGATACGAACAGCGGACGACCAACTGCGCACGTTGTCAGACCAGTTGAAAACACTGGAGAAAAAGCAGCAGCGCCGCCGGTCCCTGGACAAAACCATTCCTGAAAAGCTGGAAAAACAGAAGCAGACAACGGACGAGCTACAGGCTTTGGAGAAAACGCTTGCCGGGGAAACTGCCCGGCGGGATGCATTGCAGACCCAGATCCGCCAGCTGACGGAGCAGCTGCCCTTCGAAGACCGGAAAACGGTGGAAGAGCACATACAGAAACTGGTGCAGAAAGCGCAGGAGATCGAGAAGCAAAATGAGGCTGCCCGACAGGCGCTGGAGGCTGTACAAAAGCAGATCGAAGGGTTACAGGGACAGAAAAAAACACTGGAAGAGCAGCTTCTGGCGCTGCCGGTCTGTGACGTGGAGGCGTTACAGGCAGAGCAGGAAGCTGCACAGCAGAAAAGAAGCCAGCTTACGGAAAAACAGCGGCAGCTTGCTGTGTATCAGAACAACCATCGGTCCGTGCGGGACAATTTTTCCAAGCAGTCCCAGGCGCTGACGGCGGCGGAGCACCGCTATCAGTGGGTGAAAGCACTGTATGAGACCGCCAGCGGCACCATCAGCGGCAAAGAAAAGATCACACTGGAAACATACATCCAGACCACCTATTTTGACCGCATCCTGAACCGGGCCAACGTCAGGCTCATGGTCATGTCCGATGGACAGTATGAGCTGAAACGGCGGGAACTCCCCGGCAATCGAAAATCCCAGAGCGGCCTGGATCTGGACGTCATCGATCATTACAACGGCAGCGAGCGCAGCGCCGATACCCTGTCCGGCGGAGAGGCCTTTCTGGCGTCTCTGGCGCTGGCACTGGGGCTTTCCGATGAAGTACAGGCATCTGCAGGCGGTATCCGGATGGACACTCTGTTCGTGGATGAGGGCTTTGGCTCTTTGAGTGAAAATGCGCTGGAGCTGGCCATGAAAGCCCTGACCGGGCTGTCCGAGGGCAACCGGCTGGTGGGCATCATTTCTCATGTGTCGGAGCTGAAAGCGCGCATCGACCGGCAGATCGTTGTCACGAAAGACCGCACCGGGGGCAGCCGGGCGGAGATCCGCTATTAAAATATGGGTGGTTTTTGAGGTCAGACATGAAAAACTTGGAAAAGATATGAGGATTGTCCGCTTTTCCAGGATTGGGTATAATAGAATAAAGATCTGTCAGCAGGATGACGGACAGGCCGTGCATCAACGGTCATAAAATAACAGAATGACAGAAGGAGTTGCTTGTATGGATTTTTATAAACGTGCACAGGAATTAAAGGAAGAGACCATCGCAGACCGGCGGTATCTGCACACCCACGCGGAGGACGGCCTGGAGCTGCCTCAGACGAAGGCTTATGTGATGGAGCGGCTACGGGCTTACGGGCTGGAACCGAAGGACTGCGGCCACGGGGTGACGGCGACGCTGGGAGGCGGCCAGCCGGTGCTGCTTTTGCGGGCGGATATGGATGCGCTGCCCATGCCGGAGGAGAGCGGGGAGCCTTTCGCCTGCCCCACAGGGGAGGACGCCCACGCCTGCGGCCATGATTTTCACGCGGCCATGCTGCTGACGGCGGCGCGGATGTTAAAGGAACAGGAAGGGATGTTAAAGGGAACGGTGAAATTCATGTTCCAGCCGGCGGAGGAGACGTTCCAGGGCAGCCGGGATATGATCGCAAACGGCATTCTGGAGGAGCCGCATGTGGATGCGGCGCTGGCCTACCATGTGTCCCCGGGGCGGATGCCGGTGGGGCTGTTTATGTACAATGCGGGCGGCACCATGATGTATTCGGTGGACGGTTTTCGGATCACGATCACAGGGAGAGGCTGTCACGGCGCTTATCCTCAGGCAGGGATCGATCCCATCAACATCGGGGTGCATGTGCATCTGGCGCTGCAGGAGCTGATCGCCAGAGAGTGTGATCCGTCCCATGCGTGTGTGCTGACAGTGGGCCAGTTTCATGCGGGTACGGCAGCCAACATCATCCCCCAGACGGCGGTGCTGGAGGGAACGATCCGCACCAATGAGAAGCAGGCGCGGGAGCTGCTGGTGCGCAGGATGAAGGAGGTGGCGGAGCGTACCGCTGCGGTGTACGGCGGAACGGCCAGCATCGAGATGCTCTCGGAGGTGCCGCCGCTGATCTGCGACCAGGCCATGACGGAGGAAATCGTTTCTTATATGAAGGAGCTGGATATCCCGGGACTGACACCGGTTCCGGATGTGTCTGCCAGTGCGTCCGAGGATTTTGCCGTGATCGCGGAGCGGGTGCCGTCGGTGTTCATGTATCTGTCTGCGGGTTACCTGGACGAGCGGGGCGATTATCCGGCCCACCATCCAAAGGTGCAGTTCAATGAGGAGGTGTGCCCCATCGGGGCTGCCTGCCTGGCGCACTGCGCGGTGCGCTGGCTGGAAGAACGGTGAGGGGCTCCATGACTCCATGAAAAAATAGTGAAAGAAAGCATTAATATCTGCACGATAAAACGTGGACAAAGGTTTGTAATGTGAGTATAATCAGAGCTGGATACTTGAAAAGCTGATGAATAGATATAGATAAGGAAATACAGACAAATGGAATCACAGATAAAGATGACAATGGAGGAATTACAGCAGGAGAAGGCAAATCTGGAGAAGTTTTTCACAGAGGTACGGGTTTTGAAGGGGGCAGTGCTGGAAGCAGAAGAGGACAGAGACGGGATTGCATATAAGGCGCTGAAGAATCGGTCCGGATGGAGCGGCCTGGAGCAGAGGGGCACAGTGACCTGTCAGGTGCTTGCAAGATATGTGGAGGTGGACGGCGAACCGTATGTGCTGGAGATGTTCGGTGAGCTGGATGAGAATCCACAGCTGTATACCGGTGGCGCGGATACGTTGGAGATCTTTATGGAGAATTACAATGAGCGCCTGTACACAGATGCGCTGACCGGTGTTTATAACCGCCGGTATTATGAGGACGAGATCAAGCTGCTGAAGATCCGCGGGGGGATCGCAGTCATTGATCTGGATGATTTTAAGCTGTACAATGATCTGTACGGCCATCATGCCGGGGACATGGCGCTCTGTGCGGCTACCCAGGCGATCCTTGAATGCGTCCGCAAGTCGGATATCCTGATCCGCTACGGCGGCGATGAATTTCTTTTGATTTTGCCGGATATGTCGGCGGAATACTTTGATAAGAAACTGGAGCAGATCCATCAGAAGATCTGCAGTACAAAGGTCAGAGATTTCAATAGGCTCCAGCTGGCAGCCAGCATTGGCGGGGTCCTCGAGACAGACCATCCGGTGGAGGAGGCTGTGGAGCGGGCGGACCGGCTCATGTATCAGGCGAAAAACCGGAAAAATGCGGTGGTGACGGAGAAAAATAAGGATGGTATCATCTCGGAAATCAATGAGCTGGAAGAGAAAGCGGAAGAGGATGTGTGTAAGCAGATCGTTCTCATTGTGGATGATTCTGATTTCAACCGGGCATTGCTGGGGGAGATGCTGCGAAAAAATTTTTCTATTCTGGAAGCATCTTCCGGTGAAGCCTGTCTGGAAGCGCTGCAGCAGTACGGAACAGGGATTTCTCTTGTCCTTCTTGATATTGTCATGCCGGGGATGGATGGATTTGGTGTTTTGAAAGAGATGAATGCCAGACACTGGATGGAGGACATTCCGGTTATTATGATTTCCAGTGAGGATTCTGCGCAGCATATCCGCCGCGCTTATGATCTGGGAGTGGCGGATTACATCAACAGACCTTTTGATTCGGAAGTGGTATACCGGCGTGTATTTAACACCATCAAGCTATATGCAAGACAGCGGCGGCTGACTGCTATCGTTTCCGACCAGATCAACCAGAAAGAGAAGAACTTCCAGATGATGGTTTCCATCCTGAGCCACATTGTAGAGTTTCGTAATGGGGAAAGTGGTCTGCATGTACAGCATATTCATATTCTGACGGAGATGCTGCTTGCACGGCTTGTGCAGAAAACGGATGCCTATCCGCTGTCCTGGTCGGAACAGTATGTCATTGCCATCGGTTCAGCACTGCATGATATCGGCAAGATCGGTATTGATGAGAAGATTCTGAATAAGCCGGACAAGCTGACTGCCGAGGAGTTTGAGATCATGAAATCCCACACGCTGATCGGTGCGGCCATGCTGAATGACCTGAGTACATACAAGGATGAGCTTCTGCTGAAGGTGGCTTACCAGATCTGCCGCTGGCATCATGAACGGTATGACGGCGGCGGTTATCCGGATGGGCTGAAGGGAGAAGAGATTCCCATTTCCGCCCAGGTAGTGGCGCTGGCAGATGTGTATGATGCACTGGTGAGCAAGCGGGTATATAAGGAGGCTTTTTCCCATGAAAAAGCGCTGGAGATGATCATGAACGGTGAGTGCGGTGCTTTTAATCCGATTTTGCTGGAATGCCTGAAGGACATCAGTAAAGAGATCAGGATACGCTATGAGAATGATGAGATGAAATAATGGGGGAGAATGACAATGACGGTAAAAGAGTGCTATGAAAAAGTGGGATCCGATTATGAGGCTGTGCTGAAACGGCTGGGAAGTGAGGATATGCTGAAGCGCTTTTCCATTAAATTTCTGGATGATCCGAGTTTTCAGTCTTTGCAGGAGAATCTGAAGGCAGGCAACACCCGGGAAGCATTCCGGGCAGCGCACACGTTGAAGGGAATCTGCGCGAATCTGGGATTTGACAGACTGTTTGAGACAGACAGAGAACTGACAGAGCTGCTGCGCGGAGGTGACCAGACCGGATGGGAGCCGCTGTTCGCACGGGTGGAAGCGGATTACAAAGCACTGACAGTGGCCATTCGGGAGCTTGCAGCGGAAAGCTGAGTATGGAAGGGGCTTTTTTATGCCTGTTGATAAGAAAGATAGCAAGAAAAGAAAACATGTCTGTGTGGGCATCCTGGCCCACGTGGATGCGGGAAAAACAACTCTGTCGGAAGCGCTGCTCTACGAGAGCGGCAGCATCCGCAAACTGGGACGGGTGGATCACCGGGACGCTTTTCTGGATACGGACGCGCTGGAGCGGGAGCGGGGCATCACCATCTTTTCCAAGATGGCGGAATTTTCTACGGAAGAGATGGACGTGGCGCTGCTGGATACGCCGGGGCATGCGGATTTTTCCACGGAGATGGAGCGCACCCTGCGGGTGCTGGACTATGCGGTGCTGGTCATCAGCGGCACGGACGGCATCCAGGGGCACACGGAGACGCTGTGGAAGCTGCTGGAGCAGTACCGGATCCCCACGTTTCTGTTCATCAATAAGATGGATCGGCCGGGGACGGATGCCAGATCCCTGCTGCTGGAGCTGCGGCACCGGCTCCATGGCGGCTGCATCGACTTCGGACGGCCGGAGGGGGACGAGCTCTTTTATGAGGATGCGGCGCTGACGGACGAGGATGTGATGGAGGGCTTTTTGCTGACCGGGCGGGTGGAAGATGCGGTCATTGTCCGTCTCATCCGGGAGCGGAAGATTTTTCCCTGTTATTTCGGATCGGCGCTGAAACTGGAGGGCATCCGGGAGCTGCTTGCGGGACTGGAGGCGTATACAGAAGAGAAAACCTATCCAGCAGAGTTTGGTGCCCGGGTGTTCAAGATCGCCCGGGATGAGCAGGGCACAAGACTGACGTATCTGAAGGTCACCGGCGGCAGCCTCCGGGTGAAAACCATGCTGGAGGGCCGGGACTGGCAGGAGAAGGCTGACCAGCTGCGCATCTATTCCGGTGTCCGGTATACGACGGCGGAGGAGGTGGCTGCGGGCCAGATCTGTGCGGTCACCGGTCTGTCGTCCACCGTGCCGGGAGAAGGGCTGGGCATCGAGCCGGAGGGGGAAAAGCCCAGGCTGACACCGGTCTTGAGCTACCAGATCTGTCTGCCGGAGGGGACGGATGTGTACCAGGCCTTTCTGAAATTAAAGCAGCTGTCGGAAGAAGATCCCTCTCTTTCCATTGTGTGGGAAAAAGAAAGCGGCGAGATCCATGCCCGGGTCATGGGTGAGATCCAGATCGAGGTGCTGCGCAGACTGATTCGGGATCGGTTCGATATGGAAGTGACCTTTGCGGACGGCAGCATTGTATACCGGGAGACGATCCTGGCCCCGGTGGAGGGCGTGGGCCACTTTGAGCCGCTGCGGCATTATGCGGAGGTGCACCTGCTGCTGGAGCCGGGAGAACCGGGCAGCGGCCTGACCTTTGCCACAGCCTGCAGCGAGGATGTGCTGGATCTCAACTGGCAGCGGCTCATTCTTACCCATCTGGCGGAGGTGCCCCACCGGGGCGTGCTCACCGGATCACAGATCACGGACATGAAGATCACCATGCTGTCGGGGAAAGCCCATCTGAAGCATACCGAGGGCGGGGATTTCCGGCAGGCCACGTACCGGGCGGTGCGCCATGGCCTTATGCGGGCCGAGAGCGTGCTGCTGGAGCCGGTGTATGTGTTCCGGCTGGAGGTGCCTGCAGAGCTGACGGGCCGGGCCATGTCGGATCTGCAGCGGATGAACGGCCAGCTGGACGAGCCGCAGACGGAGGACGACTACACCATCCTCACCGGCAGTGCGCCGGTGGCTGCCATGCAGGGGTATCCATCCCAAGTGGCTGCCTACGGCAAGGGCCGGGCAAGGCTGTCCCTTCGCCTAAAAGGCTATGAGCCGTGCCACAATGCGGAGGAGGTCATTGCCGCTTCCGGGTACGATCCCGAGGCGGATGCAGCGCATCCGGCGGGATCGGTGTTCTGTGCCCATGGGGCCGGATACTATGTGCCCTGGCAGGAGGTGGCGGAACATATGCACCTGCCCTGGGGATGGCTGCCGGGCCAGAAACGGCCGGAACCCGGCAGTACCGGACGGCCTGCGGGCATGCGCAGCGGCGGCGGAAACGCCGGGCGGATGGCCGGGGGCTTCGGGGCTGAGGACAAGGAGCTGGAAGAGATCTTCCGGCGCACCTACGGCGAAGACAAACGGGAACGGACGCGAGCGGCGCGGCTGGTGACGGCGGCGGAGCAGAGTGCATCCCCGGCGAGAGTGACCGGGACAGATGCTGACGGTGAACAGCACAGTGGGAAGCTGGCTGGTATGGGAAATGCCAATCCGGCAGACAAGCCCGAAGAGTACCTGCTGGTGGACGGCTACAACATCATTTTCTCCTGGGACGAGTTAAAAGACCTGGCGAAGGACAGTCTGGACGGCGCCAGGGGGCGGCTCATGGAAATCCTGAGCAACTATCAGGGCATCCGGGGCGGTACGCTGATCCTGGTGTTTGATGCTTACCGGGTGGCGGGCGGCCAGGGCTCCATCTCCAAATATCACAACATTTATGTGGTATTTACCAAGGAGGCGGAGACGGCAGACCAGTATATCGAGAAAACGGTACATGCCATGGGCCGCAAAGCCCGGGTGACGGTGGCCACCTCCGACGGCCTGGAGCAGGTGATCATTCTGGGACAGGGCGCAGTACGCATGTCGGCGAGAATGCTGAAGGAGGAAATCCTGTCGGCATCGGCAGAACTGCGGGAACTGTACCGGGAGGTGATCCAGGAGACGACCGTGCGCAGTGGAAGCGGCCTTTTCGATAAACTTTCCGAAGAAGAGGCACAGGCCGTGCAGGATGCCCGGCTGGGCAAGCGGGAGTTATTTGATGCCGGTAACGCGAGTGGAATTGTGAAAAATAACGAAAAAAAGTAAAATAAGTATAAAATTTTTCCATATATTTCCACTGGCATTTTTGAGAAAAAAGTGATAAAACATAGGTAACACAAAAAGAAATGCAGTGAATGGGATACACTGCGGTGGATTTTTTCATGACAGAGAGCCGTCGGTCGGTGCGAGACGGAATGAAGCCCACAGCAGCATCACCCTGGAGCATCCCGCTGAAACAGATCTTCGGATCGGCAGTAGGAGGGGACGGATTCTCACCGTTACAGGAGACGCTGTTGGCATGCGACAGCAGATAAGAGATCGGACAGAAATATCCGGTAAGCAGAGTGGTACCACGGAAGAATGACTTTCGCCCCTGCAGTCTTTGTACAAGGACTGCGGGGGTTTTTTGATTTTTTAGATGGTAATTTTTCCGCAGCAGCATTGTTTTTGTGAAAATACTTTCCACCCGTGTGGAAATCAGAAAAGAGGAGTTACATATGAATGGAATCACAATGATGGTTATCGCCATTGTCGTTCTGGGAGGCGCTTATCTGTTGTATGGCCGTTATCTGGAACGGAAATGGGGTATTGACCCCAACGCAAAAACGCCCGCTTATGAAATGGAGGACGGTGTAGACTATGTACCGGCAGACACCAATGTGGTATTTGGTCATCAGTTCGCATCTATTGCCGGTGCAGGCCCGATCAACGGCCCCATCCAGGCTGCCATGTTCGGCTGGCTGCCGGTACTGCTGTGGGTTCTGGTGGGCGGCGTGTTCTTCGGCGCCGTGCAGGATTTTGCATCCATGTACGCATCGGTAAAAAATAAAGGACGTACCATCGGTTACATTATCGAGGAGTACATTGGCAAGTTGGGCAAAAAACTGTTCCTTCTGTTCTGCTGGCTGTTCTGTATTCTTGTCGTTGCCGCTTTCGCAGACGTGGTGGCCGGTACCTTTAATGGCTTTGCCACAGATGCTGCCGGTGCTGTGACAACAGTAAAAGCCAACGGTGCCGTGGCAACCACCTCCATGCTGTTTATCGTAGAGGCAGTGATCCTTGGCATGATCTTAAAGCATGCGCACCTGAACAAATGGGTGAACACCGCCATCGCCATCCTGATGCTGGTGGCAGCTGTTGCCATCGGCCTGAACTGCCCGATTTACCTGACAAGAACCACCTGGCATATCATTATTTTTGCCTATGTTCTTGTGGCCTGTGTAACGCCGGTATGGGCACTGCTCCAGCCAAGAGATTACCTGAACAGCTACCTGCTGATCTTCATGATCGTGGGTGCCGTTGTCGGTGTGTTCGTATCCAATCCGTCCTGTAACCTGGAAGCTTTCACCGGATTCAACGTGGATGGGCAGTACCTGTTCCCGATCCTGTTTGTTACCATTGCCTGCGGTGCCGTTTCCGGCTTCCACTCGCTGGTATCCTCCGGAACCGCATCCAAGCAGATTAAGAGTGAGCGCAATATGCTGCCGGTATCCTACGGTGCGATGCTGATGGAAAGTATGCTGGCTGTTCTGGCACTGATCGCAGTCGCATCCTTCGCGAAGGGAGAGGCAGCAGCCCAGGGCCTGACCACACAGCCGCAGATTTTTGCAGGCGCCATTGCAAACTTCCTGACAGCTGCAGGCCTGCCTTATGATCTGGTATTTACCCTGATCAACCTGGCTGTATCCGCTTTCGCCCTGACATCCCTGGACTCTGTTGCCCGGATCGGCCGTCTGTCCTTCCAGGAGTTCTTTGTGGAGGACGGTATGGATGAGAGCAGCATGAGCCCGTTCCTGAAAGTAGTTACCAATAAATATTTTGCAACCATCCTGACACTGGTGCTTTCCTATCTGCTGGCAAAGGTCGGTTATGCGGAAATCTGGCCGCTGTTTGGTTCTGCCAACCAGCTGCTGTCTGTTCTGGCACTGGTTGCCTGTGCTGTATTTTTAAAGAAAACCAACCGGCAGGGCGCAATGCTCTGGTTCCCCATGGTATTCATGATGGGTGTGACCTTTACCGCCCTGAGTATGACCATTGTCAAACTGAGCAAAGCATTTGTGACTACAGGATTAACCCTTGGAACAACCCTGCAGCTGATCTTTGCAGTCCTGCTGCTCATCCTTGGCGTCATCGTAGCCGTACAGGGCATCCGCAAACTGGTAGAGAAAACTGAAAAAACCGCGAAGGCAGCGTAACATTTTTCTACATATATTTATAGAAAAAAGAGGTGTGCCGGACGTATGGATCCCCCGGAGGAATATCGTAGCTGCTGTTCTTCCGGGGGATTCTTTTGCGCAACAGAGCTGGCGGGGTGTCCGGAACTGTCCGTTGACAGATTTTCACGACTGGTCTATGATAGCAACATGACAGGTTTGCGAAGAAATTCTTGTGGAAACAGTGCGGGCATGTTATCAGATTGAAAACAGAATGGAAACAGAAATGGGGCAGTGATATGCGGGATCAGCTGACAAAAAATGATATCAAAAAAATAGAAGAAGAGATCGAATACCGGAAACTGGTGGTGCGAAAGGAAGCCATTGAGGCAGTGAAGGAAGCCAGAGCCCAGGGGGATCTGAGTGAAAACTTTGAGTATTATGCGGCGAAGAAAGACAAGAATAAAAATGAGAGCCGGATCCGTTATCTGGAACGGATGCTCCGCACCGCTGTTGTAGTCTCTGATGAATCCAAAGAAGATGAAGTGGGCATCAACAACACGGTAACCCTTTATATGGAAGAGGACGAAGAGACGGAAACTTACAAGCTGGTGACCAGTATCCGGGGCAATTCCCTGGAAGGAAAGATCAGCACCGAGTCCCCGCTGGGTAAGGCCATCCTGGGGAAAAAGCAGGGAGATCGGGTGCTGGTAAGGGTCAATGACAATTATGGCTATTATGTGGTGATCAAAGCCATTGATAAAAGTACCAACGATGCGGAAGATGATATCCGTAAATTCTGACAAAAAGGAGGCGCCAATCGGCAATGGAAAAGACAGAAGCGAACTATCTGGAAGCGCTGGATATCGGATATTCTTATGACCTGGCGAAAAAGCTGGAGCGGTTTCGCAGCAATCCCGTCCTGGGTTACCGGACGGCCGGTTCGGTGGCAGAGCGGCAGGCAGGACAATTTCTGGCACGGGAAATGGAGCGTATCGGATTTTCTGATGTATCCTGTGACCGTATCGACGTGGATGCCTGGGAATTTGAACGGGCAGAGCTGACTGTGGAGGAAGCGGGCAGGGAGCCCCATCACTTTCAACTGGGGGCTTATCAGACCCATTTTGTCACCGACGGGCCGGAGTCCTTTCAGCTGGTAGATGTGGGCCGGGGAACGGCTGCGGACTATGAAGGACTGGATGTTACCGGCAAGCTGGTGCTGGCCAGCATCAACCAGCGGGAAGAATGGTGGATCAACTATCCTGTGTATCAGGCAAGCTGCAAGGGCGCCCTGGCACTGATCGCTGTCCAGGACGGCGGCTATGGCGATGTGGATGAGAAAGCACTGAATGCCCAGGATATTGCAGGTCCGGAGGATGCACCGGCATTTTCTATTTCCCGGGCGGATGCGTCAGTGCTGAAACAGCTTATGCACGGAGAGAAAGAGATCACCGTACAGCTTGACGCGGTGTCCCGGATCCGGCGGGATGCCCATACCTGCAATGTTGTGGGAAGGCTGCCGGGGCGGCACCGGGATCGTTATCTCATGCTGTCTGCCCATTATGATTCCTATTTTGACGGGTTTCAGGATGACAATACGGCGATTTCCATGATGCTGGAAATCGGCCGGGCGTTGAAGGAGAGCGGCTACGAGCCGGAAAATACGATCCTGTTCTGTGCCATGGCATCAGAAGAATGGGGGGTATGTGATTCCAAGTACGACTGGTCCACGGGAGCCTATGAAGAAGTGTTCCGGGTACACCCTGAGTGGCGGGGCAAGGTCATTGCGGATTTCAACTTTGAGCTTCCGGCGCTGATGCACAAGGCCCAGGATGCCATCCACAGCACCCATGAGTACCGAGCGTTTCTGGAAACCTTTTTAAAGAAACTGCCGGTGTCAGCGGCGTGCTATCCGGAGGGCATCTGCGTCAGCACTCCCATTGAGACCTGGTCGGATGATTTTTCCATTGCGATCTCCGGTATCCCGTCCATGGTCAACAATTTTTCGGACGGCAGCTTCATGGAGACCCACTATCATTCCCAGTTCGACAATGACGAATTTTATGACGAGAAGGTATACCGGTTCCACCATGAGCTGTACGGGCTGCTGCTCATGCGTATGGATCGGCTGGCGGTGGCACCGCTGAACTTCGGGGAGCTGTTTGCCCGGGTGCGGCAGTCGCTGGACAGGGAGCAGACAAAAGCGTATGGACTTCCGGTGCAGGCGCTGGCGGATCTGCTGGAGGAGGGCGAGCTGCAGGGGCGGCTTGTCTATGCGAAAATCTGTGAGATCAATGCCTGGTATGACAGGCTTCTGCGGGAAGGCAACCGGCAGGAGGCAGAAGAACTTTTCCAGGCCGTGAGGGAGATGGAGCAGACTCTTCTGGCGCTGTTCTATCAGGAGCAGAGCGAGCTGGTGACACTGAGCTGGCATGATGATGTGCTCTTTCCCCAGGAAACCGCCCAGAACAACCTGCGCTGCCTGGAGGCGGCGATAGAAGCGCTGCGGGAGGCGCAGAAAGCCGCAGAACCCAATCAGGTGGCGAATGAGCAGGCCGGAGTAGGAGACGCAGAACAGGTGACCGGTGTGCAAGCCTATATCCGTAAAGCTCTGGAAGCACTTTATGAGATCGACAACAACCGCTATGCGTTCCAGTTCGATGAGGAGGTATACCGGCATTTCACAGACTATGTGCTCTCCCAGCCGGAGAGCCGGACGAAGTGGGGCACCGGGCGGATCCGTGACCACGAGAACCTGTATGCGCTGGTGCGCAGTCTGATGACGGAGCTGGCAGAGACATCATCCGACGACAGCGCCAGTCGTGGCGAGGGCGAATCCGATGCGGTGATGCGGTCTGTGCATGCCACGGAGCAGGAGGCAGCCCGCCAGCAGCGCTTGAAAGAGGCACGCACCTGGCTGGAACAGGCGAAGCTGCGCCAGATTGCCTGCTGCCGGAGAGATCTGGAAGGAATGCAGAAAACGGTGCAGGAAATGATCGCAAAGCTGCAGACGCTCTGATGCGGGGCACACGAAAACAAAAAGGATAAGAGGAACACATACGATGGAATCAGATCGTTTATATAAGGTAAAAAAAGAAGACTTTGGAAAGCTGGAGCAGCTTCTGACCCGCTGTTTTATCGAGGATCCGCTGTATTGTCAGCTGATCCCGGATCATCAGATGCGGGAAAAACTGCTGCCGGAGCTGTTTGACTGTGACCTGACGGAATTTTACGAAAACTGCGAGATTTTCGCGGACAGTGAAGAGATGAGAGGCATCTTGGTCGTGTCGGATGAGGCGGAGCCCTACAATATTTTCAAATATTTTCTGACGGAGGCCCAGGCCTCCCTGCGGACGGATGGATTTCTCATCAGGGAGGATCCGTCCCTGAAAACCTTCTGGAACTTTTTTGTGGGGCGGGATTATCTGAACTCCCGGTGGACAGCCCAGCTGCATCAGCAGCAGCGGCTGCACATCATTTATCTGGCGGTGGATCCGAAGGCCCAGCATCACGGCGTGGCCGATCTGCTGCTGCATGAGGTGATCCGTTATTCCGAGGAAAACCGCATGATGATCTCGCTGGAGACACACAACGAGAAAAATGTGGCCATGTATGAGCATTTTGGTTTTAAGGTATTTGGAATTGTGGAAAAACATTTTCCGCTGAAACAGTATTGCCTGATCCGGGAAATTCAGGCAGAGGTCTGAGAGGAGGACATAAGCATGGAACTGAAACGTTGCGCAATGGTACTGGAGGGCGGTGCTGTGAAGGGCATTTTTACCTCCGGGGTACTGGATTATCTGATGAAAAGGGATTTTTATCCGGAGTACGTGGTGGGCGTGTCCGCCGGTGCCTGCAATGCGGTGGATTATGTATCGAAGCAGCCGGGCCGTACCCGGGACTGCTTTATCACCCGGAGGCCGGATGAGCGGTATCTGCGGTTCAGCAACGTGTTCCGCCATCGTCCGGTGTACGACATGGACATGGTGTTTGACCAGTTTCCCAACAAATCCCATCCCTTTGATTTTGATACCTTTTACCGCTCGCCGATGAAATGTGAGATGGTGGTGACCAACTGCCTGACGGGAAAGGCGGAGTATAAGACGCCGGATCCGGACAAAAAGAAGTTCATGGATACGTGTCGGGCGTCCAGCAGCATGCCCTTCGTGTCGCCGCTGGTCATGCTGGATCATGTCCCTTATCTGGATGGCGGCATTGCGGATTCCGTGCCTCTTGCGCGGGCGCAGCAGCTGGGGTATGAGAAGATCGTGGTGGTGCTGACGAAGAACCGGGGTTACCGCAAGGAGCCCAGCCGCATGTTTACGAAAATGGCGGCTTACGAGTACCGGAAATACCCGAAGCTGTGCCAGACCATTGCCAGACGTTATGTGGCCTACAACCGTACCATGGAGCGGCTGGAAAAGCTGGAGGAGGAAGGAAAGATTTTTGTCATCCGGCCGAGAATGAAGGCCATCGGGCGGATGGAGCAGGATCGGAAGAAGCTGGCGGCGTTTTACGTGGACGGCTACCGCCTCATGGGAGAGCAGTACGCGGCCCTGTGCAAATATCTGGAAAAATAGCCAAAAGCCCTTTCCCAACAGAAGAAATTCTGGTAAAATAAATACAGAAGAATGCAGAAAGTGTCCGCATCGTTCGGGCACTTTTTCGTTGTAAAAGGAGAGAGACTATGGCATCGGTAAAGTTATCGAAATTTGTGGAGGCAATGGGCTTTAAGAACCTGACGCCGGACATTGATCTGACCAAGATCCGGCTCACCGTTCCTGATATTAACCGACCGGCACTGCAGCTGACAGGATATTTTGAGCATTTTGATAAGGAAAGAGTGCAGATGGTGGGATATGTGGAGTATACCTATCTGCAGAACATGCCGCTGGAGCGTAAGATCGAGATCTACCGGCAGTATCTTTCCTATGAAGTTCCGTGTACGATCTTCTGCAGCCTGGCAAGCCCGGATCCGGAATTCCTGGAGCTGGCCGTGCAGTTTGGCCGTCCGGTATTTTACACCGATCAGAAGACCTCTTCCGTGATGGCAAAGGTCATCCACTGGCTGAGCATCGAGCTGGCGCCGTGTATTTCCATTCATGGCGTGCTGGTGGACGTATACGGCGAGGGCATCCTTATCATGGGTGAGAGCGGTATCGGTAAGAGCGAGGCGGCGCTGGAGCTCATCAAGCGGGGCCACCGTCTGGTTACCGATGATGTGGTGGAGATCCGCCGGATCAACGAGACAGAGCTCATCGGCACGTCCCCGGAGATCACGAGACATTTCATCGAGCTGCGGGGCATCGGTATCATCGATGTGAAGGCACTGTTCGGTGTGGAGAGCGTAAAAGAGTCCCAGTCCATCGACCTGGTCATCAAGCTGGAGGACTGGAATAAGGATAAAGAATATGACCGTCTGGGCCTGGAGGAGGAGTATACGGAGTTTCTGGGCAACAAGGTGGTCTGCCATTCCCTGCCCATCCGTCCCGGCCGGAACCTGGCCATCATCGTAGAGTCTGCGGCAGTCAACCACAGACAGAAGAAGATGGGTTACAATGCGGCCAAGGAGCTGTACAAGCGGGTACAGGAGAGCCTGGCAAAGCGCAGAGAAGCCGACGACTGATCTGAGAATAGTGGATGACCGGCAATGGCCAGCAGGGTATCATGCATGCCATGTATAGAATAAATGAGATAGAAAAATGGAAGTGAGAGAAAAGACAATGAGCAGATATGTATTTGGAATAGATGTGGGTGGAACGACCGTGAAATGCGGCCTCTTTGACCTGGAGGGCAATGTGCTGGACAAATGGGAGGTGCCCACTCGCAAGAAGGACGGTGGAAAATACATTCTGCCGGATGTGGCCGCCAGTGTGAAGAAGGTCATGGAGCATAAGGGCATAGATGCGGCGGACGTGGAAGGCCTTGGCGTGGGCGTTCCCGGGCCGGTGAACGAGGCCGGGCAGGTGCCTGTGGCAGTCAATATTGGCTGGGGCTTCGTGGACGTGGCAAAGGAGATGCATGCGCTCACCGGCCTGAAGGTGCAGGCGGGCAATGATGCCAACGTGGCTGCCCTGGGAGAGATGTGGAAGGGCGGCGCCAGAGGCTGCCGCAACGTCGTGCTTGCCACGCTGGGAACCGGTGTGGGCGGCGGCATCATCATCGGCGGTAAGGTCATTGCGGGTTCCCACGGCGCCGGTGGAGAGATTGGCCATATCCATGTGGAGGACGCGGAAGAGGAAGTGTGCAACTGCGGCAATAAGGGCTGTCTGGAGCAGATGGCATCGGCTACCGGCATTGTCCGGCTGGCAAGACGGCATCTGGCGGCATCGGATGAGCCGTCCCTGCTGCGGGATAAGAGCAAGAAGCTCTCTGCCAAGCTTGTCTTCGATGCGGTGAAGGAAGGCGACGCGCTGGCCTGTGAGATCGCCGATCAGTTCGGCTGGTATCTGGGCAAAGCCTTCGCGCAGATCGCAGGGGTGGTAGACCCGGAGGTATTCGTGCTGGGCGGCGGCGTATCCAAAGCAGGCCCCATCCTCATTGATTATGTGAGAAAATATTACCTGCAGTATGTATTCCCCACCTGCCGGGAGGCAAACTTTGTACTGGCTCAGCTGGGAAATGATGCGGGTATCTACGGCGCAGCGAAACTGGTGTTAGAATAGCGGGAGAGATCCACAGAAGCAGTGTGGATGACTGTCCGAATGCTGCTGAAAGAATGTTGAAAACTTTAGTATTGTGCAGTTTGAAAGAAATGCCCTGCAAATCGGTCAGGATTTTGTGAAATCCGGTGATTGACTTTGCAGGGCAAATTTTGTATCATAATAGCAAGTTCAGAGGAACAAAGAACTACATAATGAATTAGCCGACAAAGACGTCACTACTCCAGTGGCGTCTTTTTACCTTTTTTTGGACAATAGGTCCTATTCTCTCCCTTTTTTTTCGACCAATGACTAGATCGCGAGCAATCGCGACTAGTCGATTGTGGTTGGTATTTTTTTGCCCAAATTCATCCGCAGCGGGATAGCAAAAGCCCCGGAGATGGGAACGTGAACAGATCTGGCATCTGTCACGAACCCGTTTCCGGGGCTGTTTTTGTCTTTACCTATTCTTTTATAGGTTGGAGAGTTTATCAGTGGCTATCCTTCAGGATTAGCTGCATCCTGTCCGGTGGTATCTGTACCGCCGGTATCGCCTGCGCCGGTATCGGCGGCAGACTGGTTATTCGGATTGGTCAGGTCATCCACGGATACGGACGGTACATCTCCGTTCACATGGATGGGACACAGGCCGGTGGCCATGTCAGCCGGGATCGTATATGGCGTGTCATCGGTGGTGCCTTCTGCAGGATCCGGCCGCTTGATGTATGCCTGGGTGATCCGCAACTCTTCCGGGCAGAACTGGCTGGCCAGCTGGCCGGATTCTGCACAGATGGATACTCTTACATGCACATCACAGTACTCCGTGGGTTCGGTTCCTGTCTCAAAAACCTCTGTTGTCACCATGCTGCCTCTCGGATCGCAGTCACATAAGCCGGCCACGGCCAGTTTACCGGATTTCTTACAAACGGTCGCTGTGGAAATATTATCCGGCTTGGTGAAATCTTTGTTTTCCAGATTTGCGTGAACCCGGGACATGACCTTCTTCCAAAGGATCTTGTGGAAGCTCTGGCTGTTGCGGGGCAGAGATTCGTTGGAATCGTAACCGCTCCATACACCGCAGGTGTAGTACGGGGAGTAGCCTTCAAACCATACATCGCGGAAATCATTGGATGTTCCGGACTTTCCGGCCAGTGTCATGCCGGAGAAGTTGGCGATGGTACTCGTTCCTCTGGTGAGAACGCCCTTCATCACATCGGTGAGTAGCCATGCGGTTGTCTCCTTGATGGCCCGGTTGGATTCCGGTGTGGTGTTATCCAGGATCACTTCGCCGTCATGGTTGACAACTTTCGTGTAAAATACCGGCGGATTGTATGTGCCGCCGTTGGCGATGGCCGCATAGGCTGCCGTCAGCTCCAGGTTGGTGACACCGTCGGTGAGGCCGCCCAGTGCCATGGACTGGTTGATATCGGTAAATGTCTTGGATACTTTCTGTCCATTTTCCCACACATAGCGGGTTTCATTTTCCACCAGAGAGTCTATGTGGAACCGGTTTTTCGCGTAATCAAATCCCGCCTGGGGGGTGATGGCTGTCAGCACCTTGACCGCCGGAATATTGTAGGAAAATACAATGTTGTCCCGGATGCTGGTCATGCCGTGATACCGGTCGGAGTTGAAGTTGGTGACCGGCTGACCGCTGGCGTAGGTGTACGGGCAGTCGTCGATGCCGGTGGCTACCGTATAGCCGTAGGCGTCAATGGCCGGTGCGTAGGCACTGATGACCTTGAAGGTGGAACCCGGGGAACGGGTCGTGTTGGTGGCACGGTTCAGCGTCAGGTTTGCGGTCTTGTCGCCGCGGCCGCCCACGATGGCTTTCACATAGCCGGTGGCCTGCTCCATGAGCACCATGGATGTCTGGGGCTGCGGGGTCAGGTCAATGCGCTCGCCCAGCACCTCGTCACCCAGTTCCAGCACGTCGGTCTTGTACTGTTCCACATACTCGTTGGCCTTGTCTGCGGATGCGAACAGCGTGGAGAACGTACCGCCGTCCACACCTTTGACACCCTGGGACTTGAAGTGGCTCACCAGCATTTCAATACTGTGGTTCTCGGTAGTGCCGTCAGCCTTCTTCACCGTCAGGGCGTAGTCCAGGCTCACCTGGGTGCCTGCCGGATAGTTGTCCGGGTTGGAGTATTCCTCATCGGCAATGGCCTGAATGGACGGATCCTGAGTGGTATAAATGCTCAAACCGCCGCTGTACAGCAGGTTGTAAGCCTGGTTGTGGCTGTAACCCAGCTTGTTTTCCAGATCGTTCATGACCTGCTCGATGGTTGCGTCTACAAAATATGTATTGTACGTATCTGCAGTATCTTCTACTTCCTTGTTGACCTCCTGGATCCGGGAGTACACGTCATCAGCCAGCGCTTCCTCGTACTGATCCTGATCGATATATCCCTGTTCCAGCATGTTTTTCAGCACCTGTGCCCGGCGCTCCTGGTTCTTCTCCGGGTTCGTGATGGGGTTCAGGCTGGTGGGGCTCTTGGTGATGCCTGCGATACACGCGGATTCCGACAGCGTCAGCTCAGAAACGGGCTTACCGAAATAGCGGTAGGATGCCGCCTGTACACCCAGGGTATTCTGGCCCAGGTTGATGGTATTCAGATAATTTTCCAGGATCTGCTTCTTGTCCATGACCTTCTCCAGCTGTAGGGCAAGGTACTGCTCCTGGATCTTTCGCTGGATCTTGTCCACGAAGCCTTTCTCCTCCACCCAGGTCGTGAAGACGTTATTCTTCAAAAGCTGCTGGGTGATGGTGCTGGCTCCCTCTTTAAATTTGAAGCCCCGGGCAATGCCCCTGACAGCCGCACGCAGGATACCCTGCGGGTCGATCCCGTGGTGCTGGTAAAAACGCTCATCCTCGATGGCAACAAAAGCGTGCTGCAGATCCTCGGGGATGTCGTCGATCTTGACATACACCCGGTTCGCGCTGGACGCCACCAGGGAGGAAATCTGGTTTCCTTCTGAATCATAGATGAAAGATTTATAAGATTCCGGAGATACATTGATATTGGTGATATCCGGTGCTGCATCTATAATTCCTTTAATGACACCGACGCCGGCGCATGTGCCGAGAACGACAATCGCCAGCAGGCAGATGATAAATCCTTTGAAGAAAACGACGCTGAGCTTCTTTCCCATCTTGCGGGATTTGCTGTTCAGTGCCTTCTGTTTGGCAGAGGTACTCTTTTTTCCATAATTCATGAAATTGCCTCCTTTATCCCGTTATTATATCAAATTGCAATAATGAATACAATCAGCTTCATATTTTTTTAAGATAAGTTCAGTCATTCGTTGCCGGGGAAAGATCTTGTGCTTGCACAGAGATCTGGACGCGGCAACGAATGAGCGGAGCGCCGGGTAATGAGCAGAAGGAGCTGCAAGGCAGCGGGAAGCGTGGTTACACGCGATTCTGCGAATGGCGCGGGCTGTGAATGTTATTGTTATGCGGTCAGAAATGTAGTCATTCCCTCACAAGCATCTGCATATATTAGAAATATATACATGATTTCCTATCGTAATTTACAGGGACATGCTATAATAACGGAAAGGAATGACAAACATGGATGCATGGATATACCGCGGCGGACAGACCGTCTGGGACGATGAACACCGGCCCATCCGCCTGGAATATTATCTGCAAAGAGAAGTCCGGGACGTGCGCACCGGAACGTGTATCTACGGGATCCGGGTGGAACAGTACCGGGAAATCGGCGGGCGGACAAGCTACGAGGAGGAGACAGCGCCGGCCCTGTCCTATTCCGGCCGCCAGGTGGCCGGGCTCATTGAAAAACTGCGGCGGCTGTCCGTGACGCCCACGGGGCTGCTGGAGGCCGTGGATGATGAGGTGGGGGAGTGGGTGTAAGTTATGCCGCGCCGATTCTGCACTGGTCCGTTGATTTTCTGCGTTTTGCTGCGCCGCCGATGGCTGAACGATTGCGCAAACTCGCCTGAGAACAGGCTCGAACAGGCGCAACCGCCCAGCGCTATGCTCGCAAAACTGGAAAATCTGCCGACGGCCAGAGGGCAGAATCGGCGCGGCAGGAACCCGGTGGAGGAGTGGAAGCGTTTTGCTGCGCTGCGGGGAAAATTTGGAAAAGAAAGAGAGACTGGAGCAATGGCTGAAAATACAAAGGATAGCTTTCTGATGACGCTGGAGGGCGGGGAAGGGGAGATCGTGGAGAAAAAGTCCCGATTTATCGCCACGGTTCGCCCGGTGGCGTCGGAGGAGGAAGCACTGGCTTTTATTGAGGAGATGAAGAAGAAGTACTGGGACGCGCGTCACAACTGCTCGGCGTTTGTGATCGGCCGCAATCAGGAGCTGATGCGGTTTTCGGATGACGGGGAGCCCCAGGGGACGGCGGGAAAGCCGATGCTGGATGTGCTGCTGGGGGAAGGGTTACATAATACGGCAGTGGTGGTGACCCGGTATTTCGGCGGCACGCTGCTGGGGACGGGCGGCCTTGTCCGGGCGTATTCCGGGGCGGTGCAGGAGGGACTGCGTCATGCGGTGACGGCGGAGCAGTGCTATGGCATCCGGCTGTCTATTGAGACGGACTATAACGGCATCGGCAAGATCCAGTACATCCTCGGGCAGCGGGGCATTGCCACTCTGTCTTCGGAATACACAGACAAGGTGATGCTGGAAGTGCTGGTTCCGGCGGCGCAGCAGGGAGAACTGACGGCAGCGCTGACGGAGGGCACCAACGGACGGGCGGTGCTGACGCCAGGGGATCCGTGCTGGTACCTTATGGTGGATGGAGAACTGCTGTCGGATCGGATCATGCCGGCGTAGACAATCGATCCCCGGCCCACGTTGGGGCTTTGCATTTTTGGAAAATCTTGTATGAGAAAAATATCGGCCTTCTATGATGCGAAAAAAGGAGATCCCGCGAAGGATCTCCTTTTTACACGCCCGAAAGCATATTTTTATTGAAAATTTTGTTCTATTTACTGCACCGGTTTTTTATTGATGGATGCACGTTTTCTTAAAGTCGGATCCAGGATCTTCTTGCGCAGACGCAGGCTCTTGGGGGTAACCTCCAGCAGCTCGTCGGTGTCGATGAATTCCAGGGACTGCTCCAGGCTTAAGATCCGGGGCGGTGTCAGGGTCAGGGCATCGTCGGAACCCGAAGCACGGGTGTTGGTCAGATGTTTGCGCTTGCAGACGTTGACCTCGATATCGTCGGATTTGCCGTTCTGGCCGATGATCATACCGGCATATACCTTCTCGCCGGGGCCGATGAACAGGGTGCCGCGCTCCTGTGCCACGAACAGGCCGTAGGTAACCGCCTCGCCGCTCTCGAAAGCGATGAGGGAACCCTGCTTGCGGTACTGGATGTCTCCCTTGTACGGGCCGTACTCATTGAAGATCGTGTTGATGATACCGTTTCCCTTGGTGTCTGTCATAAACTCACCGCGGTAGCCGATGAGGCCGCGGGCGGGAATGGAGAACTCCAGACGGGTGTAGCCGCCGGAAGCAGCGCCCATGTTCAGCAGCTCGCCTTTTCTCTGGCTTAACTTGTCAATAACGGTACCGGTAAATTCCTCCGGTACGTCGATGTAAGCCAGCTCCATGGGCTCTAAGAGTTTGCCGTTCTCGTCGCGGTGGTACAGCACCTCAGCCTTGCTGACAGCGAACTCATAGCCTTCCCGGCGCATGTTCTCGATGAGGACGGACAGATGCAGCTCACCACGGCCGGACACCTTGAAGCTGTCCATGTTGTCTGTCTCTTCCACACGCAGGCTGACATCGGTGTTCAGCTCCCGGAACAGACGCTCACGCAGGTGACGGGAGGTGATGAACTTTCCTTCCTGTCCTGCCAGCGGGCTGTCGTTGACAAGGAACTGCATGGCGATGGTAGGCTCGGAAATCTTCTGGAACGGGATGGCTACCGGGTTATCTGCGGAGCAGATCGTATCGCCGATGTGGATATCTGCAATACCGGAAATGGCTACGATGGAGCCGATGCCGGCAGATTTCACTTCTACTTTGTTCAGACCGTCGAACTCGTACAGCTTGCTGATCTTGACGCGCTGTTTTTTGTCCGGGTCGTGATGGTTTACCAGTACAGCATCCATATTGACACGGATCTCTCCGTTATCTACCTTGCCGACGCCGATACGGCCCACATATTCGTTGTAGTCGATGGTGCTGATGAGTACCTGTGTGCTTGCCTCGGGATCTCCCTCGGGAGCCGGGATATAGTCCAGGATCGTCTCAAACAGGGGAACCATGTTTTCCGGCTTGTCGTTTAAGTCGCGCACAGCATAGCCTGCTTTTGCAGATGCGTATACGAAGGGGCAGTCCAGCTGCTCGTCGGAAGCGTCCAGATCCATGAAAAGCTCCAGCACTTCGTCGATCACGGCCTCCGGTCTTGCCTCCGGCCGGTCGATCTTGTTGATGCAGACAATAACCGGCAGATCCAGCTCCAGTGCTTTTCGCAGAACGAACTTGGTCTGTGGCATAGGCCCCTCAAATGCGTCAACAACGAGGATAACACCATTGACCATCTTCAGTACACGTTCTACTTCACCGCCGAAGTCTGCGTGCCCGGGGGTGTCAATGATGTTGATCTTGGTGTTCTTATAATATACGGCAGTATTCTTGGAAAGAATGGTGATGCCGCGCTCACGCTCAATGTCGTTGGAATCCATCACGCGCTCCGCCACTTCCTGATTCTCACGGAATACGCCGCTCTGTTTTAACAGTTCATCTACGAGTGTCGTCTTGCCGTGGTCAACGTGTGCGATGATGGCAATATTTCTGATATCTTCTCTTTTTGTCCGCATGGGATTTATACACCTTTCTTTGTATCCGTTTCGGATTTCGTAACTGAATTTAAAGTCGTCTCAACTGTACAGTTTATCACATGTTGACGAGATTACAAGTTTTTTTTCACATTCCGGTTCTAAAATGGAGGAAAACGAAATACATATAGTATTACACAAAATTACAAAACGAGACTTCGTTACAGGAAGGGAGAACAACAGATGGTAGATCAGGTAATTGAAAACAATCAGGTGATTATGGCGGGGGAAATCGTATCTGAGTTCGTGTTCAGCCATGAGGTGTTCGGGGAAGGCTTTTATATGCTGGAGATCAGTGTCCGGCGGCTGAGCAATTCCTATGATGTGATTCCGCTCATGATATCGGAACGGCTCATCGATGTCACCCAGGATTACCGGGGAGAAACGATCGCGGTGTCCGGGCAGTTCCGCTCCTACAACCGGCATGAGGAAAAGAAAAACCGGCTGGTGCTGTCCGTATTTGTGCGGGAACTGGAATTTGCGGAGGAAGAGCCGGAGAGCTCCCGGACGAATCAGATTTTTCTGGAAGGCTACATATGTAAAATGCCGGTATACCGGAAAACGCCTCTGGGGCGGGAGATCGCGGATCTTCTCGTGGCGGTGAACCGTCCTTACGGAAAATCGGATTACATCCCGTGTATCTGCTGGGGAAGAAATGCCAGATACGCTTCCGGTTTCGAGGTGGGCGCCCACATTCAGCTGTGGGGGCGGATCCAGAGCCGGGAGTATACGAAAAAAATCAGCGAGGAGGAGATCGAGCGGCGGATCGCCTACGAGGTGTCCGTGAGCAAGCTGGAGTTTATTGAGTAATTTTCGTTACAGTTCACTTGTATGTTCTTGTGGACAGATTCCATGCTTGCATGAAAATCTGGCTACATGAACATGCGAAGGGAGCGCCTCGTAATGAGCAAAAATGAGCTGCAAAGCAGCGGAAAGCATCGAAGATGCGATTTTGCGAATGGCGCGTGTGAACTGTAATTAACTTTCCTATGCACAGCATATTGAATTGCAGGATGGGTTATGGTACTATAATCAAATATCATTAAAAAAATATGGATTTTGTTTTGACCCAGAGGTGCATGATGAAAAATGGAATTATAAAAGTATACTACGGGGACGGCAAGGGAAAGACAACAGCGGCCATCGGCCAGGGAATCATGGCGGCCAGCGAGGAGCGCTCGGTGATCATCATCCAGTTTCTGAAAAGCCGGAACCGGGAGGAAATGAGCTTTATCAGTCGTTTGGAGCCGGAGATCAAGCTGTTCCGTTTTGAAAAATCTGACGCCTGCTTTGCAGATCTGACGCCGGAGCAGAAGGCAGATGAGAAGGCCAATTTGCGGAACGGCATGAATTTTGCCAGGAAGGTACTTTCTACAGGGGAGTGCAATGTGCTGATCCTGGATGAGGTGCTGGGTCTGCTGGACAACGGCATCATCACGGTGGAGGATCTGACCCAGCTGCAGGAAATGGCAGGGGAGACCGAACTGATCTTCACCGGACAGAAGGCTTCTGATGAGGTGCTTGGGATCGCTGACGAGGCTTACCGTCTGGAAACCGTGAAGGATACGGTAGGTGAATCGAAGGTGAAAGATGTATAGCGGTTTTTCGGATGGCGCAAGAGAGCAGTAACGCTTTCTGATATTGGTGTGGTGTCTGTTTTGGGGCTTGACACGGACATACAGGCCATGTATAGTAAAATATAGACATACTTTGGTAGAGGTTGCGTTTGACATCAGTACATGACCGGATGCCGCGGAGGCAGATGATGATTATGGAAAGGGGAGGACGCCGAAGGAGCAGAGCAGCCGACGGCTATGTTCCTGGGCATACGGTGAAGAACCGTATGACTGTCATCGCAAGATGGGGCGCTATCGAAAGGAAGAGAGAATTCCTGAAGCTTTTGGGGCGCCGTTTCTGCGGCGCCTTTTTTTGACGCACAGGGGCAGCCCTGATCCGGCTGGACAGGAGAACGGCTGAACTTGTGCGGCAAAGGACTGTATACGAAATATATAAAGGGAGGTATTTGAATATGGCAATTTTTACAGGATCAGGTGTGGCGATCGTAACACCTTTTCATGAAAACGGAGAAGTGAATTATGAGATGCTGGGAGAACTGATCGAATTCCAGATCGCACATAAAACCGATGCGATCATCATTTGCGGAACGACAGGTGAGGCTTCTACCATGAGCCACGAGGAGCATCTGGAATGTATCCGTTATGCGGTGGAAAAGACCGCCGGCAGAATTCCGGTCATTGCGGGCACTGGCTCCAACTGCACAGAGACAGCCGTTTATCTTTCTCAGAAAGCGGAAACCTATGGGGCGGACGGCCTGCTGGTAGTGACGCCTTACTATAATAAAGCAACCCAGAAGGGGCTGATCCGTCATTTCACGACCGTGGCGAACGCAGTGTCTCTTCCGATCGTTTTATATAATGTGCCAGGCAGAACGGGCTGCAACATTTTGCCGGAGACGGCGGCAGCCCTGTGTGAGAATGTGAAAAACATTGTAGCCATCAAGGAAGCTTCCGGCAACATCGGGCAGGTGGCAAGACTGGCCGCGCTGACGAAGGGCAGGATGGACATCTATTCCGGCAACGATGATCAGGTGGTGCCGGTTCTGTCCCTGGGCGGCAAAGGCGTCATTTCCGTGCTGGCAAACATTGCACCGGAGTGTGTGCATGATATGGTGGCAAGCTATCTGGACGGCGATCCGCAGAAGAGCCTGGAGATTCAGCTGAGCGCGCTGCCGCTCATTGAGCAGTTGTTCAGCGAGGTGAATCCCATCCCGGTGAAAAAAGCGGTGAGCCTGATGGGATATGAGGCCGGCCCGCTTCGCATGCCGCTGACAGAGATGGAACCGGAGCATGCCAGGAAGCTGGGAGAAGCCATGCAGGACTTTGGCATTTCCCTCGTTTGAAGGGACGAGGAGCTGCTGGGGCTGTAGAGCTGCAGATCCGGCGAGCACTCAAATGTAAAATATGCTGCAAAAAGGGCAGACGATAAGAGAGGACAGAATGGAATGGTAAAAGCAATCATGCATGGCTGCAGCGGGAAAATGGGACAGGTGATCACCGGTCTTATTGCAGAAGAGAAAGAGATAACAATTGTCGCAGGAGTGGATCCCTCTCCCCGGGAAGGGACACCATATCCGGTGTATGAGAATCTGGATGCCTGTGATGTGGAGGCAGATGTGATCATTGATTTCAGTAATGCGGCAGCAGTGGACAGCCTGCTGGAATACAGTGTCCGGCGGCAGATTCCGGCGGTGGTGTGTACAACAGGGCTTTCCGAAGAGCAGAAAGCACACATCTATGCAGCAGCAGAGCAGGTAGGCATCGTCTATTCTGCCAACATGTCTCTGGGCATCAATCTGCTCATGAAGATGGTGCGGGAGGCTGCCCGGGTGTTGGCAGATGCCGGATTTGATATTGAGATCGTGGAAAGACATCACAATCAGAAGGTAGATGCGCCAAGCGGAACAGCGCTGGCCTTGGCAGACAGTATCAATCATGCGCTGGACGACGCGTACAGCTATACCTATGACCGCAGTCAGGAGCGGAAGAAACGGGAAAAGACAGAGATCGGTATTTCTGCCGTGCGCGGCGGCACCATCGTGGGAGAGCATGAGGTGATTTTTGCGGGTACCGATGAAGTCATTGAGTTTAATCACCGGGCATATTCCAAGAGTATCTTCGGAAAGGGAGCCGTGCAGGCGGCCAAGTTCCTGGCGGGAAAGCCAAAGGGGCTGTATACGATGGCTGATGTCATTGGGTAAATAAAATTTGGTATATTATGAAAACAGAGAGCTGTGAACCCTTCCTGGGATTTCACAGCTCTCTCTGCTATGGTCGGCCTTCTCTGTCAGGAGAGGGCTTGCTTCATCTTACTCTGTCTTTAACGCCCGCATGGAGTTGAGGATAGCGATAACGGATACACCTACATCTGCGAACACGGCTTCCCACATGTTGGCCATGCCCAGGGCGCCGAGGATGAGCACCAGTGCCTTGACGGCCAGGGCAAATACGATGTTCTGGTGAACGATTGCCAGGGTCTTGCGGGAGATGCGTACCACAGAGGCGATCTTGCGGATGTCGTCATCCATCAGTACCACGTCAGCGGCTTCGATGGCAGCGTCGGAACCCATGCTTCCCATGGCAATGCCGATATCAGCCCGGGACAGTACCGGCGCATCGTTGATGCCGTCGCCCACGAAAGCGAGCCGTTCTTTTTCCGTTTCTTTGGACAGAAGGGCTTCCACCTGGCTGACCTTATCCTGGGGCAGCAGCTCTGCGTGTACCTCGTCGATGTCCAGCTCTTTTGCCACCAGCTCGGCAGCTTCTTTTCGGTCACCGGTGAGCATGACGCATTTCTTTACGCCGACTGCCTTCATGCCGCGAATGGCTTCTTTTGCACCGTCCTTGATGGTGTCGGAGATGACGATGGCGCCGGCGTATTTGCCTTCACACGCCACATAGATCACGGTGCCGATGCTTTCGCAGGCAGCCGGGGTGATGTTCCGGGCATGCATGAGCTTTTCGTTGCCAATGCAGACATCCTGACCGTCGATCTGCACCTGAATGCCGTGACCGGCTACCTCTTTGGCGTCATTGACCCGGTTCATATCCAGCGGCTGCCCATAAGCTTCCCGGATGGAAGCAGCGATGGGATGTGTGGAATAACCCTCACCCAGTGCAGCCAGGTTCAGAAGCGTTTCTTTCGTAAAACCTTCCGCAGGGAGGATTTCTGTTACCTTGAATTCGCCTTTGGTCAGGGTGCCGGTCTTGTCGAAGACCATCGTATCCATCTGGGCCAGTGCTTCCAGATAGTTGCTGCCCTTGACGAGAACGCCCAGCTTGGAGGCAGCGCCGATGCCGCCGAAGAAGCCCAGCGGAACGGAGATGACCAGCGCACACGGACAGGAAATAACGAGGAAGATGCAGGCCCTCTGGATCCAGTCACTCCAGCCGCCGCCCAAAACAAGGGGAGGAACGATAGCCAGGATCACAGCGGCGATGGTGACAACCGGGGTGTAATATTTGGCAAACCGGGTGATAAAGTTCTCCACATGTGCCTTTTTGCTGCTGGCGTTTTCCACCAGCTCCAGGATCTTGGAAACGGTGGAATCGTCGAATTCCTTCGTGGTGCGCACTTTCAGTGTACCGTTGCCGTTGACGCAGCCGCTGATGATCTCGTCGCCCACAGCTGCTTTGCGGGGAACAGATTCCCCGGTGAGGGCAGCGGTATCAATGAGGGACTCGCCCTCCACCACCACGCCGTCCAGCGGGATGCGCTCGCCGGGCTTGATGACGATGATGGTGCCGATCTCCACATCATCGGGATCTACCTGTTTCAGTTCTCCGTCTTCTTCAATGTTGGCATATTCCGGACAGATGTCCATCATAGCGGCGATGGACTGGCGGGATTTTCCGACAGCATATCCCTGGAACAGCTCGCCGATCTGATAGAACAGCATGACGGCTACGGCCTCGGAATATTCCCGGACACCCAGAGCGCCGAAGGTGGCGATCATCATCAGGAAATTTTCATCAAAAACCTGACCGTGGCTGATGTTGCGGATGGCTTTCCAGACGATATCGTAGCCGATGATGAGATAGGGTACCAGATAAATGAGGAAGAGCAGAACGCTGCCCTCCAGGCTTTCCAGGTTGCCGGTGTGTTCGGCGGCGAACAAAACCGCAAAAATCACAAATGTTACGATAATACGGACAAGCATTTTCTTTTGCTTCTCTGTCATGATACATACTCCTTTCTTTTTCGAAATCAAAACCGGTCCGCCGGACCAGTGGATGATATGCATGATAAGAACAGGAAAGCCCGGGCACAGACGATCTGGACACCGGGCTTTGCAGATGGGGAGAGGATCCTACAGGAGAATCTTGCAGTCAGGCTCCACCTTGGCGCAGACAGAAACAACCTGCTTCATGATGTCGTCGAAAGCTGCGTCGTCCGCTGTCTCAACGGTCATTTTCTGGGTCATAAATGATACGGATGCGTCATTGACACCGGGGATTTTCTTGATAGCCTCTTCCATTTTTGCTGCGCAGTTTGCACAGTCCAGATCCTGCAGTTTGAATTTCTTTTTCATAGTATCTGCTTCCTTTCTTTCTTGCATTTTTTAAAATACTGAGTGGAAATATTTTCCCTCGATTGTATCGATTTACTCCTCGATATGCTCACGGCCCTGCCCGATGATCGTGCGGACATGATCGTCAGCCAGTGAGTAGAAGACCGATTTGCCTTCCCGCCTGCTGGTCACCAGCTTGGAACGCTTGAGGATCTTGAGCTGATGGGAAATCGCGGACTGGGTCATGCCGAGGATCTGTGCCAGATCGCACACGCACACCTCTGCTTCAAACAGAACAAAGAGGATGCGGATCCTGGTGGAGTCGCCGAACACCTTGAAAAGCTCTGCCAGATCATAAAGCTCTTCCTCTGCGGGCATCTGCTCATTCACCGTCTTCAGGACATCGGGGTGCACCTGAAAGCATTCACAGCAATCTAATTCGTTTTCTTTCTTATCGTCTGCCAAATTTCTCACCTGCCTTTGCTGAACAATCAGTAAAACGATTGAACAACTGTTCATATGTTCATAATATCACGCTTTATGAAAATGTCAATAGAAAAGTTGGAAAAAAATGACCAATAAATGAGAAAAACATGGCACGTCGGATGTCTTGTACCGGAAAAGGAATTATATTATAATAGAAAAAACACCGTTTTTGGGAGGATTTTATAATCATGGAGGAGTTGGAACTGAAGTATCTGAAAGGGCTGGCAAAACAGTACCCTACGATCGCACAGGCATCGACGGAGATCATCAATCTGCAGTCCATTTTGAACCTGCCGAAGGGGACGGAGCATTTCCTGTCGGATGTGCACGGCGAGTATGAACAGTTTAAGCACGTACTGAAGAACGGTTCGGGATCGATCCGCCGCAAGATCGACGATGAATTCGGCAACACGTTAAGTATCCGGGACAAGAAGAGTCTGGCGACGCTGATTTATTATCCGCACCGGAAGATGGAACGGATCCTGAAAGAGGAGACGAATCTGGACGACTGGTACAAGATCACGCTGCACCGGCTCATTCAGATCTGTAAGCGGGTATCTTCCAAATATACGCGTTCCAAGGTGCGGAAAGCTCTGCCCAAGGATTTCGCCTATATTATAGAAGAGCTGATCACGGAGAAGGAGGAAATCTCCGACAAAGAGGCATATTATAACGAGATCATCAACACGATCATCCGCATTGACCGGGCGCCGGAGTTCATTGTGGCGCTCTGCACGCTCATTCAGCGGCTGGTGGTAGATCATCTGCACATCGTCGGCGATATTTTTGACCGTGGCCCCGGCGCGGCGCAGATCATGGACATTCTCATGAACTATCATTCTGTGGATATCCAGTGGGGCAATCATGATGTGCTGTGGATGGGCGCAGCGGCAGGACAGCTGGCCTGCATTGCCAACGTCATCCGTATCAGCGCCAAGTACGGCAACCTGGATACCATTGAGGACGATTACGGCATCAACCTGATCCCGCTGGCAACGCTGGCGTTGCATACCTACCGGGATGACCCGTGCAGCTGCTTCAAGATTTCCTATCGGACCGACCAGTCCGATGTGCGAAATATGGAGCTTGACCGGCTCATGCACAAGGCCATCACCGTCATCCAGTTCAAGCTGGAGGGGCAGATTATCAAGGCGCGGCCGGAGTTCGGCATGGAGAGCCGTCTGCTGCTGGATAAGATTGATTATGAGACACAGACCATTACCATTGAGGGCAAGCAGTACAAGCTGGATGACTGTCATTTCCCGACGGTGGATCCCAAGAATCCCTATGCGCTGTCACCGGAGGAAGCCCGGGTGATGGATAAGCTGCGCACCGCGTTCCTTCGCTGTGACCGTCTGCAGCAGCACATCCGTTTTCTGCTGCTGAAGGGCAGCCTGTATAAAGTATACAATTCCAACCTGCTTTATCACGGATGCATTCCTTTCGATGAAAAGGGGAACTTTAAGAAGGTCAATATTTTCGGACAGGAATACAGCGGCAAAGCCCTTTATGATATTCTGGAGGTTTATGCCAGAAGAGGATACAATGCGCCGGAGGGAAGCAAGGAGCGCAAGGATGGACAGGATATGCTCTGGTTCATCTGGTCCAACGAGAATTCCCCGGTGTACGGCAAAGCCAAGATGGCAACCTTTGAGCGGTATTTTATCCGGGATGAGAAGCTGCGCAAGGAACAGAAGAATATCTATTATCAGCTGATTGAAAAAGAGGATGTGCTGAACCGGATCCTGGAGGAATTCGGTCTGCCGGCAACAGGCTCCCACATCATCAACGGCCACATGCCGGTGCAGCTGCTGAAAGGGCAGAAGCCGGTGTATTGTGATGGTAAGCTGCTGATCATCGACGGTGGTTTTGCCAAGGCGTACCAGAAAGAGACCGGCATTGCGGGCTATACCCTTGTTTACAATTCCTATGGTCTGCGGCTGGTTGCCCATGAACCCTTCGAGTCCACCGAGGCAGCCATCGAAAAAGAGAGCGATATTCATTCTGAGACGACCATCGTGGAGCAGGTACTGCGCCGCAGAAGCGTGGGAGACACCGATGTGGGCCGGGATCTGAAGAGTCAGATCGCCGATCTGGAGAAGCTGCTGCAGGCATACCGCGACGGCACGATTTTGGAGACGGGGATGATTTAAGTATATAAAAATAAAAACGGGGCATATTATCAGCAGGAGACAGCGCACACGCTGTTTTACATCTATTCGTAAAGGAGAACGATTTATGAAAAAATGGAAGAGCCTGCTGCTGGTATGCATGCTTATTTTTGCCATTGGCATGGTTACGGCCTGTGGTCGTTCCAACAACAGCGGTAATCAGACGGAAAACGGAACGGAAAATACAGGCACGAACACGGAAGCGCCGGTGGACGAGACACCGGATATGAACGGAGCTGTTGACGGGGACGGCGCTGTGGAGGAGCAGATGCAGGAAGATACGATCCCGGATAACGGCGGCACCGGCAGTGGAATGGGTGCCACCAGCGGCCCGGAGGACACCGGCCTCATTGAGGAGACCGGGGATGCGCTGCAGCGCGGCGTGGATGACATGACCGATGGCGTGAAAGATATGTTGGATCCCAACGACGACAGCCAGAACAATCCGTAATACAGATCGAAAGGGCATTCTGCGATAGAAAGAGTGCCCTTTCTTCAAAATTTATGCATGCACTATGCGAAAGTCTGCGCTTGTCTGAGATCTTGGCGTTGCCAGGTGCCAGTGGCGCTTGTTCAGCAACGATTGGAATAAAGTGCAGGAATCATAAAAAAGGGCAGCAGCAGGATGCGGCCTGCCTTTATAAATGCGCAGAAATGTACATAAAAATAGATGTATATGAGAGTAGTTATACACAAGAATAAATATACGCAGGAACAGACGTATACAAGAATGGGTTGGAGGAACAGAAGATGAGATTTCGGCCATGTATCGATATCCATAATGGAAAAGTCAAACAGATCGTGGGAGGAAGCCTGAAGGATCAGGGCGACCGGGCAGCAGAAAATTTTGTATCCGAGATGGACGGAGCCTACTATGCCGATTTTTATAAAAAAGACGGTTTGAAAGGCGGCCACATCATTTTGCTGAATCCGGCATCCTCCCCCTATTATGAGGCAACGAAGCAGCAGGCGCTTTTGGCACTTGGGGCGTATCCTGGCGGCTTTCAGCTGGGCGGCGGCATTACCCCGGACAATGCGAAAGCATTCCTGGATGCAGGGGCCAGCCATGTGATCGTCACGTCCTATGTTTTTCGGGATGGGAAAATCAGCACGGACAATCTGCGCCGGATGCTGGACTGTGTGGGGAAGGAACATCTGGTGCTGGACTTGAGCTGCCGCAAAAAGGACGGCGCCTACTATGTGGTGACGGATCGTTGGCAGAAATTCACAGAGACGAAGGTCACAGCAGACACGCTGGAATGGCTCCGGGACAGCTGCGCGGAATTCCTCATTCACGCGGTGGATGTGGAGGGCAAAGCCTCCGGCATTGAGGTGCCGCTGGTGGAGCTGCTGGCCGATATGGACAATTTTCCGTGTACATATGCGGGCGGTGTGGGCAGCTTCGAGGATTTGGCCCGGTTAAAGCAGGCCGGACGGGGGAAGGTAGATGTGACCATTGGAAGCGCCCTGGATCTGTTTGGCGGGAAAATGCCGTATCGGGAAGTGCTGGAATACATAAAGAAAGCAGCTGATTAACAAGATACAGTTCACCCGCGCCATTCGCAAAATCGCATCTTCGATGCTCTCCGCTGCTGCACAGCTCATTTTTGCTCAGACATTGGCGCTCCCTTTGTACATTTATGCAGACAGATTTTCATGCAAGCACGAAATCTGTCCACATGAATGTACAAGTGAACTGTAAGATCAATTATTAAAAAATACTTAATTTATCCGAAAATTGTTGCAATTTATCTGGGATATGGTATAATTAGAACATAACAGAGGACGCGACAAAGATCTCTGTTGTAATCCAAAGGAAAAGGGGTTGGACAGTATGCGTTTTACGATTAGCGGAAAAAACATAGATGTAACGGAGGGGTTGAAGGCCGCGGTTACAGACAAGCTGGGAAAGCTTGAGAAATATTTCACTCCTGATACAGAGATTATCGTCACACTCAGCGTGGAGAAGGAACGGCAGAAGATCGAGGTAACGATCCCCGTGAAGGGCAATATGATCCGTTCCGAACAGGTCAGCAACGACATGTACGTTTCCATTGATCTGGTGGAAGAAGTCATCGAGCGTCAGCTGAAGAAGTACAAGAAGAAACTCATCGACAAGAAGCAGAGTGCAGTCAGCTTCAACAAAGAGTTCATCGAGAAAGACTACGACACCGACGACCACATCGAGATCATCAGAAGAAAAAGCTTCGGCATGAAGCCCATGTATCCCGAGGACGCATGCGTACAGATGGAACTTCTGGGACACAATTTCTTCGTATTCCGCAATGCAGAGAGTGATGAAGTTTGCGTCGTTTATAAGAGAAAAGGCAACACCTACGGTCTCATCGAGCCAGAGTGCTAAGAACCATCGGTTGAGCGGCTGGAATAGCCGTTTTCCGGTTTTACTTTATGGATCAGCCGGATGAGTAGCTAAGGAGCAAAAGTTCCATATAAGAGATAAGAAATAACTACAGACAGGCGTGTTTCTTCCTATATAAAAGGAGGGGATGCGCCTGATTTTTATATGTAAGCCTATTATTTCATTTGCACCACCGGAAAGCTTATAAAATTCCGCAATGCCAGCATCGAGATACAGTGCCGCAGTGACGATAGCGAGGCTTTCGTCATGACGAGCACGCGAACAGCGACAGCGGGCGCATACTTGCGCAGGAGCTGGAGCGAATCAGTGCGTGCGAGAAATAGAAAACGAAGCGTGTCACGGGCGCTGTATCCGATGCGGCGTGCATTCGCAGAGGCTATCGCAAATTAATTCGTGCGAGGAATAGAAAACGAGGCGTGTCACAGGACGCTCCATAGTTAGTTCTTGTGTTTGACGAACAAATGCCGTATAATATACTTTGACTTGAAATCGCTATTACCTTTTGTATAGTATAGGAAGAAACAGGAGAATAAAGATTTATGAAATTATCAGAGAAACTGTTTGGTACACACAGTACGAGAGAGTTGAAACGGGTGTATCCCATCGTGGATAAGATCGAAGCACTTCGCCCGGAGATGACTGCACTCACTGATGAGGAACTGAAAGGAAAGACGAAAGAGTTCAAGGATCGTCTGGCCAACGGAGAGACGCTGGACGACCTGCTGGTGGAAGCCTTCGCCGTTGTCCGGGAAGCTGCCCGCCGGGTGCTCGGCATGGAGCATTACCGGGTACAGCTCATCGGCGGCATCATCCTGCATCAGGGGCGAATCGCAGAGATGCGTACCGGTGAAGGTAAGACCCTCGTATCCACTCTTCCGGCTTACTTAAATGCCCTGGAAGGCAAGGGCGTCCACATCGTGACGGTCAACGACTATCTGGCACACCGTGACGCAGAGTGGATGGGCGCTGTTCATGAATTCCTGGGGCTGAAGGTGGGCTGCGTGCTCAACTCCATGGAGAAAGACGAGCGCCGGGAAGCGTACAACTGTGATATCACTTACATTACCAACAACGAGCTGGGATTTGACTACCTGCGTGACAACATGGTCATCTACAAGGCACAGCTGGTACAGCGCGGCCTTCACTACGCCATCATCGACGAGGTGGACTCTGTCCTCATCGACGAGGCCAGAACCCCGCTGATCATTTCCGGTCAGAGCGGCAAGTCCACGAAGCTGTATGAGGTGTGCGACATTCTTGCCCGTCAGCTGGAGAAGGGCGAGTACCGGGAGCTGTCCAAGATGGACGCCCTCATGGGTGAGATGGTAGAGGAGTCCGGCGACTTTGTGGTCAACGAGAAAGATAAGATCGTGAACCTGACCGAGTCCGGCGTGAAGAAGGTGGAGGATTTCTTCCACATTGAAAACCTGGCAGACCCGGAGAATCTGGAGATCCAGCACAACATCATTCTGGCGCTGCGTGCCAACTACCTGATGTTCCGTGACCGGGACTATGTGGTGCAGGATGACAAGGTCATGATCGTCGATGAGTTCACCGGCCGTATCATGCCGGGCAGACGGTATTCCGACGGCCTGCATCAGGCCATTGAGGCGAAAGAGAAGGTACAGGTAAAACGGGAGAGTAAGACGCTGGCTACCATCACTTTCCAGAACTTTTTCAACAAATATGATAAAAAATGCGGTATGACTGGTACGGCGCAGACCGAGGAAAAAGAGTTCCGTGACATTTACGGCATGGACGTCATCGAGATCCCCACCAACCGACCGGTACAGAGAAAGGATCTGCACGATTCTGTATACAAGACGAAGAAAGAAAAGCTGCGTGCGGTTGTCCGTGACATCAAGGAGACCCATGAGACCGGTCAGCCGGTGCTGGTGGGCACCATCAATATCGATGCTTCCGAGGAACTGAGCCGGATGCTGAACAGAGAAGGCATTCCACATAAGGTGCTGAACGCCAAGTTCCATGAGCTGGAGGCAGAGATCGTCAAGGATGCCGGTGTGCACGGCGCCGTGACCATTGCCACCAATATGGCAGGCCGTGGTACGGATATCAAGCTGGACGATGCAGCCAGAGAAGCCGGAGGATTAAAGATCATCGGCACTGAGCGTCATGAGTCCAGACGTATCGACAACCAGCTGCGCGGACGTTCCGGCCGTCAGGGAGATCCGGGATGCTCCAAGTTCTACATTTCCCTGGAGGACGATCTGATGCGCCTGTTCGGTTCCGAACGTCTCATGTCCGTTTTCAATGCACTGGGCGTGCCGGAGGATGAGGAGATCCAGCACAAGATGCTGACCGACGCCATCGAGAAAGCCCAGATGAAGATCGAGAGCAACAACTTTGGTATCCGTAAGAACCTGCTGGAGTACGACCAGGTCATGAACGAGCAGCGTGAGATCATTTACGGTGAGCGCCGCAGAGTGCTGGACGGCGAGAACATGCGGGACGTGATCTACAAGATGATCATGGATATCGTGGAAAATGCCGTAGATACGTGTATTGCCGAGGATTCTGACCCGGAGGAGTGGGATTTCACAGAGCTCAACGAGCTGCTGCTGCCCATCATTCCGCTGCCGCTCATCACCCGCGAGGCAGCAAAGGGCATGTCCAAGAACGAGCTGAAACAGGATCTGAAGCAGAAAGCCGTTGTTTTATATGAAGTAAAAGAAACCGAATTCCCGGAGCCGGAGATGATCCGTGAGGCAGAGCGCGTGATCCTGCTGAAAGTCATTGACCGGAAGTGGATGACCCATATCGACGATATGGAGCAGTTGCGGCAGGGCATCGGCCTGCAGGCATACGGTCAGAGAGACCCGCTGGTAGAATACAAGCTGAACGGCTATGAGATGTTCGATGCCATGACAGAGAGCATCCGGGAGGATACCGTGAAGCTGCTGCTGCATCTGAAGATCGAGCAGAAGGTAGAGAGGGAAGAGGTTGCCAAGGTAACCGGCACCAACAAGGATGAGACCGGCCCCCGGGTGCCGAAAAAGCGGGAAAACGCCAAGGTTTACCCCAACGATCCGTGCCCGTGCGGAAGCGGTAAGAAATACAAGCAGTGCTGCGGCAGAAAGCAGATTTAAAGAAAATCAGAAAAAAAGGATGTGATTTCGCGTGGTAGAATTAGATAATTTTAAAAGCATTCTGAATTCCTATGAAAGTCCATTAGCGGAAGTGAGGGATTCACTTTGACCTCGCTAACAAGGAAAAGCGGATCGAAGAATTAGAAAGAGAGATGGAAGCGCCGGGATTCTGGGACGATACCGAGCGCTCCCAGAAATACATGGTGGAGCTCAAGAGTCTCAAGGATGACAAGGAGACGTATGAGCAGCTGGAAAGCCAGTATGAGGACATTGCCACACTCATCGAGATGGGGTATGAGGAAAATGACGCCTCTGTCATCCCGGAGATCGAGGAAATGCTGCAGGAATTCATCAGCACCTACGACAATATCCGGATGAAGACGCTGCTGTCAGGCGAGTACGATGCCTGCGGTGCGATCCTGACGCTGCATGCCGGGGCAGGCGGCACAGAAGCCTGTGACTGGGCAGCCATGCTGTATCGGATGTACTGCCGCTGGGCAGATGCCAAGGGCTACAGCGTGGAGGTGCTGGACTATCTGGACGGCGACGAGGCGGGCATTAAGTCCGTCACCTTCCAGGTCAACGGCGAGAATGCCTACGGTTACCTCAAATCCGAGAAAGGCGTTCACCGGCTGGTGCGGATTTCGCCGTTCAATGCGGCGGGCAAACGGCAGACCTCCTTTGTTTCCCTAGATGTCATGCCGGACATTGAGGAAGACCTGGATGTGGATATCGACGAGAAGGATCTGCGGATCGACACGTACCGTTCCAGTGGTGCGGGCGGTCAGCACATCAACAAGACCTCCTCGGCCATCCGTATCACCCACCTTCCCACAGGCATCGTTGTCCAGTGTCAGAATGAGCGTTCCCAGTTCCAGAACAAGGACAAAGCCATGCAGATGCTGAAAGCCAAGCTGTACTTGCTCAAGCAGCAGGAAAACGCAGAGAAGCTTTCCGGTATCCGCGGCGAGACGAAGGAGATCGGCTGGGGCAGCCAGATCCGCTCCTACGTTATGCAGCCATATACGATGGTGAAGGATCACAGAACGGGAGAGGAGTCCGGTAACGTGCAGAGTGTGCTGGACGGCAACCTGGATCCGTTCATCAATGCCTATTTGAAATGGATCAGTTTAAAAAACAGTGCGCAGGAAGAGAGCTAAAAGCTCATAATCGCAGTTCACACGCGCCATTCGCAAAATCGCATCTTTGATGCTTTCCGCTGCTTTGCAGCTGATTTTTGCTCATGAAATGGCGCTCGTCTCGCATATTTTCTAGGACAGATTTTTATACGAGTATGAAATCTGCCCATAGAAATATGCGGGTGAACTGTAAAAAACAGTTGCGCGCTGTTTTTATTTGTGTTAATATCTTTCGTGAAAAAACAAGTGTATCCCCAGGACAAACAGAAGGCGGTTATTATGTCAGAAAAGAAAAAGTATTATGTGGTGACGGGCAAGGCAGTGCCGGAAGTATTGCTGAAAGTGGTGGAAGCCAAGAAGCTTCTGGATGCGGAGAAGGTGCTGACCGTGCAGGAGGCTACCGACCAGGTAGGCATCAGCCGGAGCTCATTTTACAAGTATAAGGATGATATTTTCCCGTTTCATGAGAATGCCAAGGGACGGACAATTACGATGATGATGCAGATGGATGATGAGCCGGGCGCCTTATCAGAGGTGCTGGGCAAGGTGGCGGAATACAACGCGAACATCCTTACCATCCACCAGAGTGTTCCAATCAACGGAATCGCTTCGCTGACGATGAGTATTGAAGTCCTGCCTACGACAAAGGATCTGTCAGAAATGATGGAACAGATGGAGTCTCAGAAAGAGATACATTATGTAAAAATACTAGCCAGGGAGTGAGCATTATGATTCAGGTAGCAATCATGGGATATGGAACCGTTGGTTCCGGAGTAGCAGAAGTCATTCACACGAACCGGGAGGGCATCAAGAGAGAACTGAAGGAAGACATGGAAGTAAAATACATCCTCGACCTTCGCGATTTCCCGGGAGACCCTGAGGAGAAAAAGATCGTCCATGACTTTGATATCATCGTCAACGATCCTGAGATCGACATCGTGGTAGAGACAATGGGAGGCGTGCATCCGGCATATGAGTTTTCCAAGCGTGCGCTGGAGGCCGGTAAGAGCGTTTGCACCTCCAATAAAGAGCTGGTGGCATCCTGCGGCGCAGAGCTGCTGGAGACAGCCAAAGAGCACAACGTGAACTATTTTTATGAGGCCAGCGTTGGTGGTGGCATTCCGATCATCCGTCCGTTAAACTATGCGCTGACCGCAGAGATCATCGAGGAGATCACCGGTATCCTCAATGGAACGACCAACTACATCCTGACCCGCATGAAAAATGAGGGACTGGATTTTGCAGAGGTGCTGAAAGCAGCCCAGGATCTGGGTTACGCGGAGAAGAACCCGGAGGCAGACGTGGAGGGCTATGATGCCTGCCGCAAGATCGCCATTCTCTCTTCCTTGGCTTTCTGTCATCAGGTAGATTACAAGGACATTTATACTGAGGGAATCACGAAGATCACCGCTACGGATATCAAATATGCCAACGTGATGGGCAGAAGCATTAAGCTGCTGGCCTCCGGGCGCAGAGACGGAAAGAACGTCTATGCCATGGTGGCACCGTTTATGATTGACAGCCAGAATCCGCTGTATATGGTAAATGACGTTTACAACGGCATTCTCGTGCGCAGCAACATGCTGGGGGAGACGATGTATTACGGCAAGGGCGCAGGCAAGCTTCCCACCGCCAGCGCAGTGGTGGCAGACGTCATCGACGCAGCCCGTCATAAAGGAACGACAGCCAAGTTCCTCTGGGACAAGAGCAAGCTGCAGGTGGCAGATATCAAACACTGCAAGAACCGTTTCTTCGTCCGCATGGAGGGCAGTCGGGAGGAAGTGCTGGCAAAAGGTGCCGCATATTTCGGCGCTGTGGAGCCCGTGGCATCCGTTGTGGCAGGCGAGGCAGCATTCGTTACCGGAGAGATGGAAGAGGCAGCCTTTGAAGAAGCAGCCAAGAAGGCCGGCGGCATCATCGGCCGGATTCGTGTCAAATAAATCAAGGGTAGAAACGAGGAGGAAGCTATGCTTATTGTGAAAAAATTCGGCGGCAGCTCTGTTGCGGACAAGGACCGCATCTTTAATGTGGCAGAGCGCTGCATCGAGGATTATAAGAAAGGACACGACATCATCGTGGTACTTTCTGCCATGGGAAAGACGACAGACCGTCTCATCGCCCAGGCACAGGAGATCAACCCCCTGGCACCCAAGCGGGAAATGGATATGCTGCTGGCCACCGGCGAGCAGGTGTCTGTGGCCCTGATGGCCATGGCCATGAACTCTCTGGGGGTTCCGGCGGTATCCCTCAATGCGTTCCAGGTACAGATGCACACTACATCCACCTACAGCAATTCTCGGTTTAAGAGAATCGACTGCGACCGGATCCGCCATGAGCTGGACAACCGCAGAATCGTCATCATCACCGGATTCCAGGGCATCAACAAATATGATGACTTTACCACACTGGGCCGGGGCGGCTCCGATACGACGGCTGTGGCGCTGGCAGCAGCCCTGCACGCAGACGCCTGCGAGATCTACACCGATGTGGAAGGTGTGTACACCGCAGACCCGCGCATCGTGCCCAACGCCCGCAAGATGAAAGAAATCTCCTACGATGAGATGCTGGAGCTGGCTTCTCTGGGAGCAAAGGTGCTGCACAACCGCTCAGTAGAGCTTGCGAAAAAATACGGAGTACAGCTGGTCGTACGCTCCAGCTTAAACAGAGCACCGGGAACGGTGGTCAAGGAGGGAACACATATGGAAAGAATGTTAGTAAGCGGCGTAGCCGTAGATAAAAATACAGCAAGAATTTCAGTTATCGGCCTGAAGGATGAGCCGGGAATTGCCTTTAAGCTTTTCAACCTGCTGGCAAAGAACAAGATCAACGTAGACATGATCCTGCAGTCCGTTGGCCGTGACGGCACCAAGGACATCTCCTTTACGATCCCGCGTCTGGATGCCAGAGAAGTGAAGGATATCCTGGAGGACAACAAGAACCGTATCACAGCCCAGAAGGTAGAGTGCGAGGAAAATATTGCAAAGGTATCCATTGTCGGGGCCGGCATGATGTCCAACCCGGGCGTGGCAGCCAAGATGTTCGAGTGTCTGTATAACGTAGGAATCAACATCAAGATGATATCCACCTCCGAGATCCGCGTATCTGTTATCGTGGATGAGAAGGAAGCAGACAGAGCCCTGCAGGCTGTGCATGATTCCTTTGGACTGGAAGATTAAAAATCGTATATGAAATATAAAAGCGGCGAATTCAGAAATCACGCAATCCGGAATACCGGATGATGCGGGTGACGGATTCGCCGTTTTTTTTCGTGATTTACCAGAGAAAATGACAGATTAAGGTTCGCTTTCAATGGCAAGAGCTTGCATATCGTGATCCGGGTTTTGCAGACCATCCACCAGAAGGCTGGCTGTGTATTGTGCCAGGGAAGTCAGAGGAACCCGAATTTTGGTACAGCGTGTGGTTAGATATCGGTCGAACTGTGTGTCACCCAGATAGAAAACATCCAGAGATTCAGGAATTTTCAATTCTCCTGTTACTTTATCCTGAAAAACATCCCAGATGGCATCGGAACCAAAAGCGCACAGTGCGATGGAGTGGTTGCTTTGCGCCAGCACATCAAGTTTTGCTGCTGCATTTTCTGTGCGGACAAAGCTGGCGTTTTCAGCAGGAAAGTCTGTAGAATCCAATGCAGAACGGAGCATTCGATACTGTTCTTCTTCTGAGTAAAGATAATTTGGATTGGTGAGAATCAGCAGGTGCTGTTTGCGCTTTTTTATCATACCGAATAAATGAGAAAGAGAATGTTCCATATGAACAGCAATGGTGTCAGCAAAAGGAACCGCTTCATTTGCGCCGATGATAATCATTGGAATACCGGATGGGACAATTCTCGGAATTTTGGGAACCACATCCGGAGATACAAGCCAGATCAGGCCGCCGGCAATGCCGTTACACAGCATGCGGATGGCAGAGGTATCATCGTTTTCCTGAAGATCCAGGCTAAGAACCAGCATATGGTATCCCTGGCTTTTTAACTGTTCTTCGCACATTTTTATGACAGACATATAGTAAGGGGAGGAAAGATTGGGCGTGATAAAGCCGATGAGATTGCTTTTCTTATCCTTCAGCCCTTTTGCCAGCAGATTAGGCGCATAGTTTAATTCCTGAATCGCTTTGTTGACCTTATCTCGTGTGGAATCTTTTACCTTTTTGGTGCCGGTAAGTACATAAGATACTGTCGCGATGGATACACCGGCCCGCTCCGCGACATCTTTGATGGTTACACTCATATTGTTCTCCTAAAATAAAATATTTTGAAACCGATAGTCATCATCCAGCTGTTGATCCCGTTTTCGTCCAATGCCGGTAATGGCAGAGAAGAGAAAAATACCTCCGATGAAAAAAGCATGAATGGTAAATGGAATCAGAGATACCGGATTCGTAATTACCGGGCACCAGCTGTAGGTTTGCGCCACAAGAAGGCTGGTAGCGCAGAATACCATACCTGGCCCTCCCCATGGCATTGTGTAGCTGAACATTGCCTGGATGGCATCTGAAAAGTTTGCCGTACGGTATAATGACAAATCATATTTGTCTGCGATGCCCTTCATAATAGGCCCGGCAATGATCTGGGAAGCAACCGTACTGCACAGAGCCAGGGAAGACAGGGCGATGACACAGCAATTGATCAGCTCCGCCTGTTGCGTGGAGTGGATATTCTCTTTGATTTTTTCCAGAATTAGATCAATTGCGCCGCTGGCGGTCATAATATGAGATAAAGCATAGGAAAGAAAAATAAAAATAATCAGACCAGAAAAACCGCTGATTCCATCCACAACAGAACCTGTCGCTGTGCCGTTTTCGAATTTTAAAACGTCACTGATTTTCAGAAGCCCGGTTGGAATTCCAATCGAAATTGCCAAAATACCGCCTGCGGTCATGGATAGAACAAGGTTGACACCTTTGATAGCCAGAACAACAACCAGCGTGGCGGGAAACAGCATAATTAGCCCCCGCGGATTGGCTGTGGCAAGCAGCTGCTCGTAGGTGGTATTGGAAACATGAATATTGCCTTCCAGAAGAAACCCAAGGATTGTATGAATGGCAAGAGAAAGGCTTCCGGCTGTCAGTGTATAGGGAATTCGGCTTCGCATAACCCCGGGAATATCAACACCCATCGTGGCAGTGGCAACAATGGTGGTATCGGAAATGGGAGACAAATTATCGCCGAAGCAGCCACCACTGATGATGGATCCGCCGAGAACCAGCGGATGGGCTCCAAGTGCAATCCCGGCAGGATAAAGAAGGGACGTCATCATAAGAACTGTACCGCTTCCTGTGCCGGTGGAGGTGGAGTAAATACAACTTAAAAGAAAGGACAGTGCGATAAACCATCCGCTTTTCAGATGCGTTACACCACCCAGCCAGATCAGCCCGCTGGTAAGTCCGGACACTTTCAGGATTCCTGCAAAAATCCCACTGAAAATCCAGCAGAAAATTACAACTGTGATCAGATCTGTGGATGTGCCTTTAATAATAGAATAAAAACATTCCTGAGGGCTTTTGGCAAGAAGCAGGCAGAGTACCACGCAAAAGGCGGCAATGACCCAATATGCCTGGAAAGTAGCATATCCAGTGCAGGCAAGAAGAAAACAACCCGTAAGGAAAGTACCAAAAGGAATGATACTGATCAGGGGTCCACCGTGAAATTCCAGATAATCTTTCTTCTGTGTGTTCATAAAATCCCTCCGCTCATATAACAGCATTATAGCATAAGAAATGAAAAAACAGAATAAGACGAGGACATCCCGCAGGGGGATGCCTTCGTCTTGAAGAAGTAAAAAAAGGATTGGTTTTTATTCCATGGTATTGAAATATTCCTCTGTATATCCCAGATTTTTGATGTCCATACGCTGGTCAAATTTCCGACCGATGCCGGTAATGGCACATACGAGAAATACAAGACCGATGGCAATTCCGTAAATACCGCAGAAGAACAGTTTGGCCGGAGAGGTAAGTACCGGGCACCATCCATAGGCGGAATTGGCAATCAGTGAGGTTGCGCACATGGTCAGGGCCGGGCCGCCCCAGGGCATTGTGTAACTAAACATTGCCTGTACTGCATCGGAGAAATTGGCAATTCGATAGTGAGACAGATGATATCTGTCTGCAATTTCCAGCATAACCGGTCCGGCAACAATCTGAGAAGTAATATTGTTGCAGAGCCCAAGAGCAGAGAGGGCAATGCATACCCAGCAGGCGATTTCCGCGCCAACCTTTGTTTTGACGAAACGTTTCTCCAGCTTTTCCAGAAGCAGTGTCAGCGCGCCGGATGCCTGCATCAGATGAGCCATTGCAAAAACAAGGAAAATCAGAATAATCATGCCATACCATCCGGTAATGGCATCTGTGATCGTGCCGCCTACGGTGCCTGCAACGGTATCAATGGATACTAGGCTGGCAGGACTCATCAGGCCGGTAACAATACCGAGCACAATGGCAAGAATTCCGCCATAAGTCAGAGCTTCAATCAGCGTCCGTCCTTTCAGTGCAAGAAAAACTATCAGAGCCGCCGGGAGAAGCATGATCAGCCCCTTGGGATGTGCCTGTGTTACGATACTGGTATATTCGGTCTCGGAAATGTTCACGGCATTGGTGCTTAAGGCGCCGCCCACGGTTACAATGATGAGGGTAATGAATCCGGCCACCAGGGTATAAGGCATGCGGTTTTTTACCAAACCGGACACGTCTACGCGCATAGTTGTGGCAGCGGTAATGGTAGTGTCGGAAATGGGAGCAAGATTATCTCCGAATCCGCCGCCGGAGATAATGGCTGCGGCCATCCACCATGGGTCTGCACCGAGAGCAACACCGGCAGGATACAGAAGAACGGTCATGGCGGCAACTGTACCGGATCCTGTTCCCGTTGCAGTAGAGTAAATGCAGGAAACAAGGAAGGTGAAACCGACGAACAGACCACCGGTGAGACCGGTGTTAAGTCCAAGCCAGATCAGACCGTTTACCAGACCGGATGCTTTCAGAATGCCGGCAACAGCACCAGACCAGAGCCAGCAGAAGACAGCAGTGGTCAAAAGCGGGGATGCGGTTCCACGGCAAATCTCATCGAAATATTTCAAAGGATCCTTACAGAGCCACATACCGATGATAATACAGGCGATGGCGACGAGCCAGAAGCCTTCTACAGTTGCAACGTTGAAGATTGCCAGTCCGAATGATCCGAGAACAAACAAAAGAAACGGAACAAGACTGGTATATACGCCGCCGCGAAATTCCAGGGCGGGAGCTTTTTGCGTCTGCTTTGACGATTCACTTGACATAGGAATCCCTCCATTATAATTGTTGGTAGATATTACAACGAACTATTTATATGCGCATATACAATTTAAACGTTTAACTAAAGTTTAAACGTTTCACTGATTAGATACAATAACATATGTTTGCAGATGATGTAAAAATTTTGCTGTGCAAAATACACAAAATAGCAGGAGAGCTTTCTTTCAACGGGTCGGAATGGTATAATAGAAAAACTGACAGGAAGGATGGAAGTATTTATGGATATGATCAAAACACTGGCCCAGGAGCTTTCGATTAAGCCCTGGCAGGCAGAAGCTGCCGTAAAACTGATCGACGAGGGAAATACGATTCCCTTTATTGCAAGATATCGAAAGGAAGCCACCGGCGAGCTCAACGACGAGGTGCTGCGTGCTCTCGGAGAGCGGCTGACGTATCTGCGCAATCTGGAAGAGAAGAAGCAGCAGGTGCTGTCCAGCATCGAGGAGCAGGGAAAACTGACCGAAGAGCTGAAGAACCAGATCGAGGCTGCCCAGACAATGGTGGTGGTGGACGATCTGTACCGGCCGTTCCGGCCCAAGCGAAGAACCCGTGCCATGATCGCCAGGGAAAAAGGACTGGAAGGGCTGGCCAATGTGATTTTGCTTCAGATAACGAAAGCGCCGCTGGAAAAAGAGGCGGAGCGCTATATTTCTGCGGAAAAGGGCGTGACGTCCGCGGCAGAGGCGCTGGCCGGTGCGAAGGACATTCTGGCGGAGAGCATTTCGGATGAGGCAGACTACCGGATGCACATCCGAAAGCTGACGTTCCAGAAGGGCATGCTGACTTCTGCAGCGAAAGACCCCGGGCAGCAGTCGGTTTACGAAATGTATTATACCTATGAAGAACCGGTGAATAAGGCGGCAGGCCACCGGATTCTGGCGCTGAACCGCGGAGAAAACGAGAAGATCCTGACGGTGAAGATCGCGGCACCGGAGGACGATATCCTCCGTTATCTGAAAAAACAGATCATCACGAAGGACAATCCGGTGACGGCGCCGGTGCTGGAAGAGGTCATCGAGGACAGCTACAAGCGTCTCATTGCGCCGGCCATCGAGCGGGACATCCGTAACGAGCTGACGGAGAAAGCCGAGGACGGCGCCATCCGTGTCTTCGGCAAAAATCTGACCCAGCTGCTCATGCAGCCGCCCATTGCAGGCAAGGTGGTGCTGGGCTGGGATCCGGCGTTCCGTACCGGCTGCAAGCTGGCAGTGGTGGATGCCACCGGAAAAGTGCTGGATACCACTGTGGTGTATCCCACAGCGCCCACCACGGAGAAGAAGATCCGGGAGGCCAAGAACACTGTGGAAAAACTCATCCGCAAGTACCACGTTTCCCTCATTTCCCTGGGAAACGGCACGGCGTCCAGGGAGTCCGAGCAGGTTATCGTGGATCTTTTGAAAGAGATCAACGAGCCGGTTTCCTATGCCATCGTCAACGAGGCAGGGGCATCGGTGTATTCTGCCAGCAAGCTGGCCACAGAGGAATTCCCCAACTTTGATGTGGGGCAGAGAAGTGCGGCATCCATCGCCCGCCGTCTCCAGGATCCGCTGGCAGAGCTGGTAAAGATCGATCCCAAGTCCATCGGCGTGGGCCAGTACCAGCACGATATGAACCAGAAGAAATTGAGCGAAGCCCTCACTGGCGTGGTGGAGGACTGCGTCAACCGGGTAGGCGTGGATCTGAACACCGCCTCTGCCTCCCTGCTGGAGTATATTTCCGGCATTTCCAAGCCCATCGCAAAAAATATTGTGGCGTACCGGGAGGCCAATGGCCGATTCACCAACCGCAGACAGCTGTTAAAAGTGGGCAAGCTGGGGCCGAAGGCCTTTGAACAGTGCGCAGGATTCCTTCGCATCACCGGCGGGGACAATCCGCTGGATGCTACCAGTGTGCACCCGGAGAGCTACGAGGCGGCCACCAGGCTGCTGTCCAAGCTGGGTTACACCCCGGAGGATGTGGAAAGGGGCACCCTGACCGGCATTGTCATGCTGGCAGGACGAAGCAAAAATCTGTCCAAAGAGTTGGAGATCGGCGACATCACCCTGATGGACATTGCCAAAGAACTGGAAAAACCGGGCCGCGACCCAAGAGAAGAGATGCCCAAACCGATCCTGCGCACAGATGTGCTGGAAATGAAAGACCTGAAGCCGGGCATGATCCTGAAAGGTACTGTCCGCAACGTCATCGACTTTGGCGCCTTTGTGGACATCGGCGTGCATCAGGACGGCCTGGTGCACATTTCTCAGATGACCGACCGCTACATCAAGCATCCGCTGGAAGCAGTCAGCGTAGGCGACATTGTGGAGGTCAAGATCCTGGACGTGGATCTGCAGAAAAAGAGAATCTCTTTGACCATGAAGTTAGGCAAATAGTTCACTCGTACATGCATATCATGAGCAAAAATGAGCTGCGCAGCAGCGGAGAGTATCGCAGATGCGGTTTCGCGAATGGCGCGAGTGAACTGTAGCTCGCTCGTATGTGCGTATGCTGTAGTTGACAACTTGGAAAAAATAGCGTAAGATAAATACAAATAGTACAGGTTCTTCGGGGTAGGGTGCAATTCCCGACCGGCGGTGACAGTCCGCGACTCGCGCAAGCGATTGATTTGGTGCAATTCCAAAACCGACAGTACAGTCTGGATGAGAGAAGAGCGTGGAGCATTTGCGTTGTGATGGATTTACGGGCGCTGCGTCTGGCAGGCTTGTACAAGTGATCGACAGAACGCAGATATTACCCATGTTGATTCGCCCCGGTGGAACGCCGGGGCTTTTCTTTTGCCAAAATTTATCAGGTGGATGAAAGAAAACTGAGGAACCCGTCACAAAATCATGAGGAGATGGGACATATGAGAAGTGAAAAAACAAGAACAATGGTAGAGATCGCCATGCTTTCAGCAATCGCAGTGGTACTCATGTTATTTGAGTTCCCGCTGCCCTTTATCGCACCGCCGTTTTACGAGCTGGATTTCAGCGAGGTGCCGGTGCTCATCGGTGCATTTGCCCTGGGGCCCTGGGCCGGCGTGATCATCGAGGCCATCAAGATCCTGCTGAACCTGGTCATCAATGGAACGATCACCGCTTTTGTCGGCGAGATCGGCAACTTTATCATCGGTGTGGCGTTTGTCCTTCCGGCAGCGCTGATCTACAAGCATAAGAAATCCAAGAAAACTGCCATGATCGGTCTGGCCACCGGCGGCATCATCATGATCGTTGCCTCCTGCTTTATCAATGTATTCATTCTGCTTCCGGCCTACGGCAAGGCATTTGGCATGCCGGTGTCTGCGTTTGTGGATATGGCGGCAGCGATTCATTCCTCCATCAACAGCATGGCAGGCTTTGCACTCCTGTGCGTGGCACCCTTCAATCTGCTGAAGGTGGTGCTGGTGTCCGTGATCACCATGCTGCTCTACAAGCACATCAGTCCGATTCTGAAAGGAAGAAGATAATTTTCATAATGATTGCTGAAAAATACAGCAGATCCCCTTTTTGCGGGTTTGTTCTGAAAAACGGAACCAACCTGTAAAGAGGGGATTTTTTTGTGTTTATTTGAATTTAGAAAATCTTAAGAATTGTGCAAGGAAGTCCTAAAGAAATTTTTTTTATAGTCAGATGCGGATGGAGAACAGTCATATTCATACAGGCAGGTTTTTTATGTCATAAAAATTGTCTGCAAAAATAAATGGATATGGAGTTGACAAATAAAACTATTTATCTTATTGTATTAATGCAATAATACAGGTGGAAAGAGTGTGTAATGACGATGGAGGCAGGGGAATGGGACTGATTACGATCAAAGATATGTGTAAGATTTATAATCCCGGAGAGAACGAAGTGCGTGCGCTGGATCATGTGAACCTCACCATTGACCGGGGGGAATATGTGGCGATCATCGGGCATTCCGGCTCGGGAAAATCCACACTGATGAATATGCTGGGCTGTCTGGATGTGCCCACCAGCGGCAGCTATTACTTGAACGGGCAGGATGTTTCGCGGATGACAGACGATGAGCTGTCGGACATCCGCAATGTGGAGATCGGCTTTATTTTTCAGGGCTTTAACCTGATCGCCAATCTGACAGCCATAGAAAATGTGGAGCTTCCGCTGATTTACCGGGGCGTGCCCAAGGCAAAACGCCGGGAGCTGTCGGTGGCAGCGCTGAAAAAGGTGGGACTGGCGCATCGGATGAATCACAAGCCCAGCCAGATGTCGGGCGGCCAGCAGCAGCGGGTAGCCATTGCCCGGGCCATTGCAGCGGAACCGCCGGTGATCCTGGCGGATGAACCCACCGGTAACCTGGATTCCGCATCCACGAAGGAAATCATTGCCATTCTGGAACAGCTGCACGATTCCGGCAGGACGGTGGTCATCATCACCCACGATGACGAGATCGCGGAGCAGGCGGCCCGCCGGGTGCGGATCAAAGACGGAAGAGTGGTACTGGATACAAAATATGAGGAGGAAAAACAGCATGCTTGATCAGGAAAAACGGGAGGCAGAGCGGAAAACGGCACAGAGCCGGAATATAGAGGAACAGTCGGTGGAAGCAGGGAAGACAGCTGCCGGGGAAAACGGCAAAGGAGCGGAAATGCAGAAAGAGGAACCGGCAGAAAAGAATGACCAGGAAACGTCTGTTGCCGCTTCGGAACAGGAGAAAACCGGAAAGAAGAGAAAGAAAAAAGCGAAACAGGCAGAGACAGCCAAAGATCTGCCGGAAACGGTCATGCCGCCGAAGAAACGGAAAAAGAAGATCAAAAAATGGATGATCGTGGCAGCGATCATAGTCATTCTTCTTGTGGTCAATATCGCCACGAAACTGCTGCGGCCCGCAAGTCTGCCGGCGCTGGCAGGCAGCTATGCCCAGACCGGAGACGTGGAGCAGACGCTGGATACCAGCGGATATGTGTCCAGTGAGGTGGAAGAGACAGTGTTCTCCCCAGTGACGGCTTATGTGTCCAGCAGTGTGCTGGAGGAGGGGCAGCCGGTGACTGCCGGAGAGAAAGTGGTGGAGTTCGATACCGAAACGCTGGAAAAAGCGGCGGAGCAGGCAAGACTGACGAAGGTGGCCAGCGCTTACGGTTATCAGGATACGATCCAGAAAGCCAACAAGAACGACCAGGATCTGGCCAATGCCAACACTTCCATTGATATTTTGAATCAGCAGATCGACGATCAGAAGAGCTATATCGCGGACATTCAGAACGAGATCAAAAATAAGCAGAATGAGGCGGCCAGCCAGACGGCAGAGCAGACGAAGCCGATCAATGAGGCAATCGCCAAGCTGCAGGGAGATATCGACAAGCTGACTGCCAGCATCAACGATACGACCGTTTCCGAGGAAGAAAAGGCAAAATTAAAGGAGCAGAGGGATTCTCTTTATGATGAACTGACGAAGAAAAACCAGGAGCTCTCCGCTCTTACCGCTTCCGCCGGTGTGGATACTTCTTCCCAGGAAGCGAAACTGGCAGACGCCCAGGAGCAGCTGGCCAAATGGCAGGCAGATCTGGCAGAATATGAAGGAAAGAAATCCTCTGCGGAGGCAGGACAGATGTCCGGCAGTGCCAGAGCCCAGCTTTCTACGAATCAGAAGCTGGAAAGCCTGACGGCAAGCACGGCGGCAGAATCCTTGGAAAAAGCAAAGGAAGGCATCACCGCCGACCGAAACGGTGTGGTGACAGACGTGCAGATTGTGGACGGCTCCCCGGTGAGCGAGGGCGCGGCCCTGTTTAAAATTTCTTCTCTGGATGACGTGAAGGTAGATATTTCCGTGACAAAATACAATCTGGAGAGCATTGCCCTGGGGCAGAAAGCGGACATCACCGTGGCCGGAAAATCCTATCAGGGAACCGTGTCCAAGATCAACCGGATCGCCACAAAAAATGACTCCGGCACACCGGTGGTGGGTGCCCAGATCCATATTGACAATCCGGATGCAGAGCTTTTCCTGGGGGTAGAGGCCCGGGTCAGCGTACACATGGCGAAATCCGAGGGTGTGGTGCTGGTGCCGGTAGAAGCCGTGAACACGGGCACCTCCGGTTCCTTCTGTTGGGTGATCAACAGTGAGGGCGTGGTGGAAAAACGAACCGTGGAGACCGGCGTTTCCTCCAGTGAATACACGGAGATCACCTCCGGCATTGCCAGCGGGGAGTATGTGATTTCTGATGCTTCCGCAGAGGCGCTGGAGGGAAGCAAGGCAGTACCGGCAGTGGATGGCACCACAGCCGCACTCCAGTAAGCGGCCGAACCGCAGGAAGGAGCAGGTATATGGCACAATTACTGGAATATATCAAGATGGCGCTGGAAAATATCCGGGCTAATAAAGGAAGATCCATCCTGACCATGCTGGGCATCATCATCGGGATTTCCTCGGTGATCATGATCATTTCCATCGGAAACGGGTTTCAGGATCAGATCAACGATCAGTTAAACAGTATGGCCGGCGGACAGGTGGCGATCTACGTCTCTGACGACGGCAAAGGGGACGAATATTACATCACGGACGATGATATGGAAGCCATCCGTGAAAAAGTGAGCAATGTCCGGGGCGTGGTGGACAACTGGAGCTTCGGCGGTACAGTGCTGTCTCCCAAGGGCAACTATGACGCCATCATCACGGCGGGTAACTGGGATCTGGAAAAATACAACCGGGACGCCGTCGTCCGTGGAAAATATTTTACCAAAGAAGATTTTTACAACGGCAGCAAGGTGTGTGTCATCAGCCAGAGCGATGCCGTGCGGATGTTTGGCACTGATGATGTGGTGGGCATGACGGTGGAGCTGACCATCTCCAATGTGACCCAGGAGGTGACCATCATCGGTGTTACGGAAAGCAAAGAAAGTGAGAGCAGCATGGTGTCCATGGGCTATATGTCGGATACGATCGCTCTTTCCATGCCGACCACGGTGCTGGAAGAGGGATATGGATACGATCTGGGAGACGGTTCCTACTCGGTGATCATTATGTGCCAGAGCTCAGAGGATTCTCAGCAGGTGCTCACCGATTCCCTGCGGCTTCTGGAGGCCAGGCACCAATGCCAGGGACAGAGTGTTTACATGACCCAGAGCGCTGCGGATGAGATTGACCAGATCAACAACATTCTGGGCATGATCACTGCATTTATCGTGCTGGTGGCTGCCATTTCCCTGCTGGTAGGCGGCATCGGTGTCATGAATATCATGCTGGTGTCTGTGACAGAGCGGACGAGAGAGATCGGTATCCGCAAAGCGCTGGGGGCGCGGACAGGTTCCATTTTGCTGCAGTTTCTGTCGGAGTCCGCCATCATTACCCTGCTGGGCGGCCTCATTGGCATTATCCTGGGACTGCTGGGGGCTTACGGTATCTGCTCCCTGCCTATGTTGGGCTTTGCGCCGGGCGTGCGGATCACCACCATCCTCATCGCCACCGTTTTTTCCTCCGGCGTGGGTATTTTCTTCGGTATTTACCCTGCCAGAAAAGCGGCTAAAATGCATCCCATTGATGCGCTGCGGCAGAACGGCTAAACGGGAATCCCCCGGGAAATTAGGTTGTCATAAAGAAGACAGTGTGCTATAATGCGTTTTATATAGCATGCTGTTTTTTCGTCTCACTCGGTGAGATTTTGATGAAACAGAGGATGATAAGGAGAGAAAATATGGAGAAAAAACCGGAAGTTCGTTTTAAAGTGGATGTCGTGATCACGGAGGAGACCCTGCGGGATTATCTGATGCAGCGCACGTATTCCAATGCGGGAATCATCATTCCGACATTATTTGGTATTGGATTTTTATATCTGGCAGTAACCAAGTGGGGACAGGTGGATACGCTGCAGTGGGGCGCATACCTGCTGTTTGGCCTGATTTTTCTGTTTGGTGTGCCTCTCAATGTATGGTCTCGCAGCAGAAGGGATGTCAGAAGAAACAAGTCCCTGCAGAGACCGGTGCCCTATTTCCTGGATGACGAGGGCATTTACTACGGAGAGGGCGAGCGGGACGTGCTGCCCTGGAACAAGATCCATCATATCATTTCTTCCAAGCGCAATGTGATCGTTTATGCAACGCCCAAGATGGCTTTCTTTTTCCCGAAGGAATGTATCGGCGAGGATTACGAAGAGATGACGAAGTTCATTACGGGAAAGATGGAACCCGGACGCGCAAAATTTGCAAAATAAGGACAGAAGATCGATGACGATAGAGAGTTTCAGCCCGGAAGATACCTTTGCCCTGGGAAAAAGCATCGGGGAAAAGGCACAGCCGGGACAGATTTACACGCTGGAAGGGGATCTGGGCACCGGGAAAACCGTGTTTACCCAGGGACTGGCTGCGGGCCTTGGCATTACGGAGCCGGTGAACAGCCCCACATTCACCATCGTGCAGGTGTACGAGGAGGGACGGCTGCCGCTGTACCATTTTGATGTATACCGCATTGGCGATATCGAGGAAATGGATGAGATCGGCTACGAAGATTATTTTTATGGAGAAGGGGTCTGCCTCATTGAGTGGGCAGGGCTGATCCGGGAGCTTCTTCCGGACAGGCGGACGACAATTCGGATCGAGAAGGATCTGGAAAAAGGCTTTGACTACCGGAAGATTACGATCGAAAGTGAGGGCGAATGCAGATGAAGCTGCTTGCGCTGGACAGCTCGGGGCTGGTGGCCTCGGTGGCTGTCGTGGAAGATGATAACATGCTGGCTGAATACACAGTTAATTATAAGAAGACTCATTCCCAGACGCTGCTGCCCATGCTGGATGAGATCGTCCGCATGACGGAACAGGATCTGGGGACAGTGGATGCCATCGCGGTGGCGGCAGGGCCGGGCTCTTTTACCGGGCTGCGGATCGGCTCCGCCACGGCCAAGGGACTGGGGCTTGCGCTGGACAAGCCTCTCATTGCTGTGCCTACGGTGGACGCGCTGGCCTTCAATTTATATGGAAGCAGCGCCCGCATCTGCCCCATCATGGACGCCAGAAGAAGTCAGGTGTATACCGGTGTGTATACCTTTGCGGGAGACGAATTCCGGGTACTTTCTCCCCAGCGGCCCCAGGCGGTGTCCGATCTGGTGGAGGAGCTGAACGCCGGTGAGGGAGAAGTGATTTTCCTGGGAGACGGCGTGCCGGTATATCGGAAAACCATCGAAGAGCAGATGAAGGTGCCGTTCCGGTTTGCACCTGCGCACTGCAACAAGCAGCGGGCGGCCTGCGTGGCGGTGCTGGGCATGCGGTATTTCCGGGAAGGAAAATATGAGACGGCGGCGGAGCATGCGCCGGATTACTTAAGACCTTCTCAGGCAGAACGGGAACGGGCGGAAAAAGAACATGCATGAGACAACCGATCGGGTGATCGTTCGCCCGATGACAGAAGAAGATTTGCCCCAGGTCGAGACCATTGAGCAGGAGAGCTTTTCCATGCCATGGTCTCTCGATGCATTCAGGAGCACCATCGCCCGGGAAGACACGATCTACATGGTGGCCTGTGAGGAGGACGAGATCGTCGGCTACTGTGGTATGTACGTCAGCTTCGATGAGGGCGAGATTCCCAATGTGGCGGTGAAGTCCACCAGCAGAAATCGGGGCACCGGAGAAAAGATGCTGGCCGTTTTGCTGGAATGCGCGGCAGCCAGAGGGGTGAGCTCTGTGTTCCTGGAAGTGCGGGAGAGCAACGGGGCGGCCAGGCGGCTGTACGGGAAGCTGGGCTTCCAAGAGGCTGGCATTCGGAAGAATTTTTATGAAAAACCCAGGGAACATGCTGTTATAATGTGGAAGAAGTGACAGCAACCACCACTGGGCAGATACGTATATTTTCGGTACAATTTATTTATAAGCAAAAATAAGCTGCGCAGCAGCGGAGAACATCGAAGATGCGGTTTTACGAATGACGTGGGTGAATTGTATGCATCATAGGTAAACCGCGGCGAGAATCGGGAGGAAAAGTATGCGAAAATATACAAAGAGCGGCGAATTGATGCGGGCAGTGTGCAACTGCTGTGGAAAAGAACTGAAAGTGGAAAACGGAATCCTGAAAGAAGGGATTTTTTCGGCGGAAAATATCTGGGGATATTTTTCCGATAAGGATATGGAAGTGCATTCTCTGGATCTGTGTGAATCCTGCTATGACAGCTGGGTCAGCGGCTTTGCTGTCCCGGTGGAGGTGCAGGAGGCCACGGAGATCCCGGGGGTCTAACAGAAAGGAAAGAACAGAAAGAATATGATAGATGTATGCCTACTTGGGACGGGAGGGATGATGCCCCTGCCCTATCGCTGGCTCACTTCTCTGCTGGTGCGTTACAATGGCAGCAGTCTGTTGATCGACTGCGGAGAGGGAACCCAGATTGCAATGAAAGAGAAGGGCTGGAGCTTCAAGCCCATTGATGTGATATGTTTTACCCATTACCATGCGGATCATATCAGTGGCCTGCCGGGGCTTCTGCTCACCATGGGCAATGCGGAGCGGACAGAACCGCTGACCATGATCGGCCCCAAGGGGCTGGAACGGGTGGTGACGGCGCTTCGGATCATTGCGCCGGAGCTGCCGTTTCCCATTCGGTTTTTGGAGATCAACGGTCTGGAGCAGACCTTTGCATTGAACGGTTATCGGCTGAAAGCTTTTCGGGTGAACCATAATGTCACTTGCTACGGCTACACGCTGGAGCTGGACCGGGCAGGCAGATTCCAGGCAGACCGGGCGAAGGAGCAGAACATCCCACTGGCATACTGGAACCGCCTGCAAAAAGGCGAGACCATCGAGGCGGAGGGGCGGATTTTTACGCCGGATATGGTGCTGGGCGCACCGCGAAAGGGCATCAAGCTGACCTACTGTACCGATACCCGTCCTACAAAGTCCATCGTGGAAAATGCTGCCGGATCGGATCTTTTTATCTGCGAGGGCATGTATGGAGAGCCGGGAAAAGAGGCCAAAGCCAGGGAATACAAGCATATGACCTTCAAAGAGGCGGCCGGGCTTGCCCGGGATGCGGCGGTAAAGGAGATGTGGTTGACCCATTACAGCCCGTCGCTGGTGCATCCGGAGGATTATATGGGCGACGTGAAGAAAATTTTCCCGATGGCGTCTGTCTGCCGGGACGGACGGACAAAGGAACTGGATTTCGAGGAAGAATAGACGGGAGATAGAGAGAA